>Ga0114951_10005491_pt1 | contig 11673 bp, 7 predicted proteins | sample AM7aDNAmetaG_FD_88677 | JGI IMG/M metagenome (GOLD analysis project Ga0114951, IMG submission 88677) | Freshwater microbial communities from Finland to study Microbial Dark Matter (Phase II) - AM7a DNA metaG | ecosystem: Environmental > Aquatic > Freshwater > Lake | place: Finland: Lake Alinen... | reverse complement strand
TCAAGGCGAAGATCACGGGTTCGAATCCCGTACACGCTACAAACAAATGCACCCGTAGCTCAACTGGATAGAGTATCTGACTACGAATCAGACGGTTAGAGGTTCGACTCCTCTCGGGTGCACAACAAACTATTGAGGAGTGGCCAAATTGGTAAGGCTCCTGATTCTGGATCAGGCAATTTGCAGGTTCGAGTCCTGCCTCCTCAACAAACTTCTTCTCCCTGTTTCTCAAGAAACCTCTGCTTGTAAGCCATTAAACCGCTGCTCTTCTCTGGCTCTATCGGGAAAATCTCGGTAGCAGTTTTCGTTGACACTGAAGCGCATTCAGTGAAAACCGTCTAACGACTTTCCTGAGAAACTCCTTTTGACATGCCACTCAAGCCTTCTTTACTACAAAAATAAAAGGGAGTGAGATTTTTTTTGCTACCAATATGCCGCCTCAAAGGGGCTAGAAAACAAAGAGCATTTTCTTAAATCCCGTAGGGATGACATGTTGGTAGAAACCAGCATAACACGCCCCCCTCTTTTTTTTTCTTTGAAGCACAGACAATCGATAACAGAATATTTGCAGCTCCTCCCATAGTTTCTCTGTTACAGAAAAGAAGGGACTTCCTGAATTGTTATGCAAAAAAAAGAGACAGAACTTTCATTCTGTCTCTTCATCATAAGAAACCGTAATACCGGAAACTTATTTTGCTGCTGGTGCGGCAGGTGCTGCTGGTGCGGCAGGTGCTGCTTCTGCGGCAGGTGCTGCTGGTGCTGCTGGTGCTGCTTCTGCGGCAGGTGCTGCTGGTGCTGCTGGTGCTGCTGGTGCTTCAACAGGAGCTTCAGCAGGAGCTTCAGTTTTTTTTGCGCAGCCCACGAAAGAAACAGAGCTTAAAAGAAAGAGGAAAATAAAAAGTTTTTTCATTGCTATGATTATTTTTGTTGTTTGATAATTGACAGCTTCATCAGCTCTCGAATAATAAAAAAAAACAGAGACTTTTCAAAAGTCTACTGTATGGCGGAATATGCAAAAATTTCCCACATCCCGCCATAAATAAATAATTTTTTTATTCAACAAGCAACTCTAATTCAGCTTTTTCCAATTCATGAAAGTTGAGATATTGATAAATTTCCTTTTCTTTATCTCCTGAAAGATGCCGGTTGAAAATCTCCATATATTCATCTTTGTTCGGCAGATGGCCAAGAAGTGCGCATACTGCCGCAAGCTCTGCAGAACCAAGATAAACCTGAGCACCAGTGCCCATACGGTTATCGAAGTTCCTTGTACTAGTAGAGAAAACCACAGCATTATCCGCTACTCTTGCCTGGTTACCCATACAGAGTGAACATCCTGGCTGCTCAATCCTTGCGCCTGATGCCCCAAAAATTGAATAATAACCCTCTTCAACAAGTTTTTTCATATCCATCTTTGTGGGAGGTACAATCCAGAGTTTTACTGGTACCGCACCCTTATTCCTTAATATTTCACCGAGAGCCCGAAAATGTCCGATATTGGTCATACAGCTTCCAACAAAGACATCATTAAGAATTTTCGGCATTTTTTCATCAAGCAGTACATCGCCAAGAGTCTTGACATCGTCAGGATCGTTGGGACAGGCAATAATCGGTTCGATAATAGTACTCATATCTATCTCGATAACCTCAGCATACTCCGCATCGGCATCTGGTTCGAGAAGAGTGGGATTTTCAAGCCAATCCTGCATCTTCCCAATTCTACGTTGGATGGTATCAGAATTGCCATAGCCCTCCTCAATCATCTGCTCAAGCAATTTGATATTAGAACTGAGATATTCAATTACAGGCTCTTTATTGAGACGTACTGAACACGCCGCAGCGCTCCTTTCAGCAGATGCGTCACTAAGTTCAAACGCTTGCTCAACTTTGAGGTCCGGCAAGCCCTCAATTTCAAGAATACGTCCAGCAAAAACATTTTTTTTGCCTTTTTTTTCAACAGTCAACAGACCACGCTTGATGGCCTCATAAGGAATGGCATTGACAAGATCACGCAGCGTAATCCCTTTCTGCAACTCACCAGTGAAACGTACAAGCACAGATTCAGGTACATTGAGTGGCATCGTTCCGGTAACACCGGCAAACGCAACAAGCCCCGAGCCTGCAGGAAAAGAAATACCTATTGGAAAACGGGTATGGGAGTCAGCACCGGTACCAAGAGTATCCGGTAATACCATGCGGTTCAACCAAGTATGAATAACCCCATCCCCCGGTTTAAGTGCAACACCACCCCTGCTCATGATAAAGTAGGGAAGGTTTCGATGCAGTTGGACATCAGACGGCTTTGGATAGGCCGATGTATGGCAGAAACTCTGCATCAATAAGTCGGCACTGAAACTTAAAGCGGCAAACTCCTTCACCTCATCACGGGTCATGGCACCTGTTGTATCCTGTGAACCCACCGTAAGTGTCTCCGGTTCGACATACATCCCTGGCCGCACACCACGAAGACCACTGGCCTTGCCAATCATTTTCTGTGCAAGCGTGTAACCTTTACCAGTGTCAGCAGGCTGTTCAGGACTCGTGAAGATGGTATCTTCACCAAGACCAAGCACTTTTCTGGCCTTTCTGGTCAGTGTCCTGCCGATAATCAGGGGAATTCGACCTCCGGCCCGTACTTCATCCTCAATAGTGTTCGGCGAAAGTTCAAAACGTGCTACAACTTCGCCACTCTTCATAATCGTACCGTTGGCAAGATCAAGTTCAATGACATCACCCATTTCCAGAGATGAGACATCAGCCTGAATTGGCAATGCACCTGAATCCTCCGCAGTATTAAAAAAAATCGGAGCAATAATACTTCCAATAATAACACCACCTGTCCGCTTATTCGGTACTGCAGGAATATCGTTACCAATATGCCACTGAACCGAGTTTATACCGGACTTCCGACTCGAACCGGTACCAACAACATCGCCAACATAAGCAAGCGAATAGCCCTTTGCTTTCAGCTCAGCGATAGTACCAATAGGATCGTTTATTTTGGCACCCAACATACAACGGGCATGGAGAGGAATATCACTACGGGTAAATGCCTCACTTGCGGGAGAAAGATCGTCAGTATTAGTTTCACCAGGCACCTTAAAGACCGTTAGCATCATTTTTTCCGGCAAAAGGTGTTTTGAGGTGAACCACTCGGCTTCTGCCCATGATGTAAGCACATCTGCTGCGTATCGGTTGGTTTTGGAAAGATCAACCACAGTATCAAACAAATCATAGACGAGAAGGGTCTTTTTCAACATCGCAGCAGCTTCACTGCAAATCGTCGGTTCATTATGGCTGAGCGCATCAACAAGAGGTTTGACATTGTAACCACCAAGCATGGTTCCCAAAATTCTGACGGCCTGAAGTTTATCAATCACAGCACAGGAAGCTTCCCCTTTAATAATAGCGTCGAGAAACACAGCTTTCTCAAAAGCAGCGTCATCTACACCTGGACTGATGTGATCGTTAAACAACTCAAGCAGATACTCTTTTTCTTCAATAACTTCTTTCTGGAGTAACCCGACAAGAGAGCTGGCCTGCTCGGCAGTCAGGGGTAGCGGTGGTATGCTGAGCTTTGCGCGTTCTTCGGTATGCTGACGATATTCACCTACAAGACTCATAAGATAAATCTCCTTATTTTATATATGGTTAACACGAATATACTCTAAAATAATGCAGGAAAACGTACGTGCCCAAGCAATGAACAACGAGCCTTAAAATACCATACATGCCTTTTAAAAACAAAAGAGCCAAGAACGACAACATCAACCACAGACTAAGTTCTTCATGCTTGAAATGTGATCACTCCTTTTTATTTAAGGCTAATCAAGATATGTTGAAAATTATACAGAACAGAATTTTAACGAATTAACATGCTGTCCCCATAACTGAGAAAGAGATATCCCTTTTCAAGCGCTTCGTAATAGGCATTTCGGAGGTTATCCGCTCCCGCATAAGCAGCGGTAAGCATCAATACTGTTGATCTTGGCGCATGAAAATTGGTAAGAAGCGCATCAATAATAGAAAAATGATATCCTGGATAGATAAAAATATCCGCCTCACCAGTCAGAACATTATCTCCCGAAAAAGCCAAAAGACGCTCTGCGGCATGTTCAAGGGCCCTGGTAACAGTTGTACCAACAGCAATAATCCTTCCTCCGGATGCTTTAACCCTCCGGATTTTTTCAACACTTTTGACCGGAATAGAGTAAAACTCCCGATGCATGACATGTTCCTGAAACGACTCCACCCGTATAGGAAGAAAAGTGCCAAGACCAACATGAAGAGTCATTTTAGCAATCTCAACGCCTTTGTTTTCAATTTTTTCAAGCAGTTCCTGCGTCATGTTAAGGGAGGCAGTTGGAGCTGCCACAGAACCTGGCGATTCAGCAAAAACGGTCTGATAGCGCTCCCGGTCAACTTCTTCAGCATTCCGTTTGAGATAAGGTGGAATGGGCACTCCGCCAAAATGGTCAAAAATATTTTTTAATGCACCACCATCCTTCATCTCAATTCGTGCGATTCCGTGCTCGACAATATCAGCAACCATAAGTTCATGAGCATGCACATCAAGCTTGTCACCTTTTTTCAGCCTTCCCCGGTAAAGCACAAGGTTTTGTTCCTCTGTGTGCTTTTCAAGAAGCATCAACTCGATCTTTGCACCGGTATGTTTACAGGCCATGAGCCTGGCTCGAACAACGCCGGTGTCGTTAAGTACCAGCAAGTCTCCTTTCTCCAGAAAAGCATCCAGTCGAGCATAGTCAGCATGTTCGATAGCGCCCGTTTGACGATTGAGCACCAGAAGATGAGTGGAACCACGCTCCAGAGGTGGATATTTGGCAATCTTTTCATCGGGCAGCTTATAATCAAAGTCAGCAACTCTCATAGCGCTCTCAATCTTGCCCGGACAGCCTCGGCATGAGCCTGGAGCCCTTCATAATCGGCAAATGCTGCAATTTTTTCTCCACACCGGAGCAACTGCTTTTTCGAATAGGAAATAATCGACGTATGTTTGACAAAGTCACGTACCGAAAGCGGCGAGAAAAAACGTGCTGTACCACTGGTTGGTAATGTATGGTTCGGTCCTGCAAAATAATCACCAACCGTTTCGCAGGAATACCCTCCCATAAAAATAGCTCCAGCATGTTTGAGAAGCGGAAGAATATCCCAGGGATGCTCTACATGAAGCTCCAGATGTTCCGGCGCAATCATATCCGACACCGCACAGGCCTCCTCAAGCGATCCTACAAGAATAACAGCACCGTTATGTTGTAACGAAGATTCGATAATTTCGCAACGTAGCATTGACGGCAGCCGTGCTTCGGCGCACTCCCGTACGGCAGCAGCCAGCGACTCGGAGGGTGTAATCAGGACAGCCGATGCATCAGGATCATGCTCAGCCTGAGCAAACATGTCAAGCACAATAAATTCCGGATTTGCCGATTCATCTGCAATGATAACTACTTCAGAGGGACCTGCAACACTGTCAATCGCAACATGACCGAATACCTGTTTTTTGGCCAACGCTACATATTTGTTTCCCGGGCCGGTTATAATATCAACTTTCGGAATAGATTCGGTACCGTAAGCAAAAGCTGCGATTGCTTGAGCACCACCAATTTTGTAAACGGAACTGATACCGGCAACCCCTGCAGCAGCCAGAATATTAGGACTTACCTCCCCAGAAGCATCACAGGGTGTGGTTATATAAATATCTTTTACCCCTGCAACTTTAGCTGGTGCTGCATTCATCAGCAGCGATGAAGGATAAGAAGCCTTGCCGCCCGGAACATAAAGCAGTGCTTTGTCCATTGGAGTAACCCGCTGGCCCAACAACACACCTCCCTCAGCTTCATAAAAAAAACTTTTTTCCACTTCAAGCTGGTGAAAACGAACAATATTGGCATAAGACTCTTCAAGCACGGCAAGAAAAGCTGGATCTGCATCATTAAAGGCTTTTTCGATTACATCGGTTGAAACCTGCAGCGCCGACAACCGGATACCCTGAAAACGCTCCGTATAGTCCAAAACTGCGCTATCTCCATTTTGGAGAACCTGTTGCAGAATCTCATCAACAACAAACTGAGCAGAAGGGTCAAACGTAACGCGCCTGTTCAATTGCTCTTTCAAGGCTGAACCTTCGTCAGCAAAACGATAAAGATGTAACACAATTACTGATATTTGATTATCTGATTTGAGCAAATTAACTGTAAAGCAATATACCCAATAGCCCTGTTTACTGAAACAGGACACTACAATCTGAGAACTGAAAAAAAACCTTAAAAAAGTATCACAGGAAAGACGCTTTTCATTTGAAAAAAAAATTCCATTAGCTACCTTAGTTGTTCAGTTGAACCCTTGGAATATAGCCTGAATCGGCTCCATTCCAAGCCACTATGACAGAGCATATAGAACCATGTTAACATGAGCTTTTTCAGTAATTTGTTCAGAGATATCGCCATTGATCTCGGAACAGCAAACACATTGATTTTTATCCGGGGCAAAGGTGTTGTTTTAAATGAACCTTCCATTGTTGCCCGCGAACGTAATACAGGCAAAATTGTGGCTATCGGGCATGAAGCTCTTCTCATGCACGAAAAAACCCATCCCGGAATTGTCACTATCCGTCCACTTGCCAATGGAGTAATTGCCGACTACGAAGCAACAGAAGAGTTGATTAAGGGACTAATCAATAAAACAAAAACCCAGTTTTCATTCGGTATCCGCCGTATGGTTATTGGAATCCCGTCGGGCATTACCGAAGTTGAAAAAAGAGCGGTGCGCGATTCTGCTGAACATGTGGGTGCCAGAGAAGTCTACCTGGTCACAGAGCCCATGGCTGCAGCAATTGGTATCGGACTTGATGTAAAGGAGCCAATGGGCAACATGATTGTCGATATTGGAGGTGGCACAACGGAAATTGCCGTTATTTCACTTGGCGGAATTGCATCCGGCGAATCTCTTCGAGTCGCGGGAACCGATATCACCAACGCCATTGTCCGTCACTTCCGCAAGGCTTACAACTTGGCCATTGGTGAACGAACGGCAGAAGATGTCAAAATCAAGATTGCCTCTGCCTACAAGCTGGATAAAGAAATGACCATGATGGTCAGGGGAAGAAATCTTGTTACCGCCCTTCCGGAAGAACGTGAAGTCAACTCAGCCACCATAAGAGAGGCCATTGCAACCCCGATCAGCCAGATCATTACATCAATCAAAAAAAGCCTGGAAGTTACCAAACCGGAACTTTCAGCCGACATTCTGGATCGTGGCCTCTTTCTTGCCGGAGGTGGTTCGCTTATCAAGGGACTCGACAAAAGGATCAACGAGGAGACAAAGCTTGCCGTGCATATCAGCGAAGATCCTCTAACTGCGGTTGCCAGAGGCACAGGAGAGGTTCTTGAAAATCTTGAGAAATACCGGACAGTTCTCCTTACAAACAAGCAATACTGAAAAAAGGGCAATTCCATAGGCTATTCATCTGCCAGAAGCCGCTCGTAATAAGCTTCATACTGTTCAACAAGCAATGCGGTCTCATATCGTTTTGCCTGTTGAACACAGGCTTCAGAACACTCAAGCCAATGATCATAATCTGAAAGAAGAAGAAGAGCCTTTTCCGTCATGCCTTCAATATCTCCTGGAGCAAGCAGGTACCCATGCTCGCCGTGAACAATAAATTCAGGAAATCCACCAGCCATGGTGGCTACAACCGGAACACCACATGCCATTGCTTCAAGCGCGGCAAGACCAAATGACTCTGCATTGCTCGGCATCAGCATTATATCCGCAATAGAAAGCAACGGTACAATATCAACAAGCTTTCCGAGAAACCTTACCCGGTCAACAATCCCGAACTGGCGTACCAAAACCTCAGCTTCACTCCGTTCCGGACCATCACCAACCAGTAGCAATGTTGCATTGCTGTTCTGGCTTATCGCATAAAAAATCCGGATAATATCTCCAATACATTTCACGGGTCTGAAATTGGAGATATGAATAACAATCTTCTCATCCCTGAGACCAAGCTGATCGCGAATCTCGCTTTTTGGGGAACGAAAAAAAACCGAAGTATCAACAAAATTAGGGATAACTGTTATCTCTTTTTTAGGAATAAACATTTTGATCGTTTCTTCTTTCAGGTAACCAGACACTGCTGTGACTCCATCAGATTTGTTGATAGCAAGTCTGACGACGTCCTGCATCCCCCTGTCAGCGCCAACAACAGTAATATCCGTGCCATGAAGAGTAGTTACCAACTTGAAACATTTCGATTCTGCACACTTGTCTTCCAGCAGTTGACGGGCAAGCATTGCACTGAACGCATGAGGAATTGCATAATGGGCATGCACTACATCAAGCTTTTCATAAAAAGCGACCTCTGCAATTTTTGAGGCAAGGGCAAGGGAATAAAACGGAGCATCAAACAGAGGATAATGCATCACTTCAACCTCGTGGTAAAAAATGTTTCGAGAAAAAGCACCCAACCTGAACGGAGCTTCCTTGCTGAAAAAATAAACCTTATGGCCCTTTACAGCAAGCGCCTTGCCCAACTCAGTAGCAATTGCACCGCTTCCCCCATAGGTGTGATGACAAGATATACCAATCTTCATTGTTCGCATTTTTAACAATAGCTTTATTTATTCATTGCTTATCATTCTTTTTCACGGCAAGCCTTTCGATTAAACCTTAAAAGATTTCCTGAGAAACTCCTTTTGACATGCCACTTCTACCTCCGTTACCACAAGAAAAAGAGGGAGGGCTGCCTTTTTCTTTGCTACCAACATGCTGCCCCTCCGGGGCTTGAAAACAATGAGCATTTTCTTCAATGTCGTAGACATGGCATATTGGTAGAAAATATCATAACCAGCCACCCTTTTCTTTCTTTCAAGCATGGAGAATCGATAACGGAATATTTGCAGTGCCCTTCAACAAATTGATTAGATACTCCAGAGCTTCTATGTCAAAGAAATGAAGGGACTTATTGAATAGTTCCTATAAAAGTTATCCCTCGACAACTTTTCAGGCAGTATAGATAAATACGAGTAAATGCAGAGGTTTACAAGAATTATTGATTTGCAGGAGAATAAGTAATTTTAGGGTATTATGGGTGTAGTGAATACAACAAAAAAAATCAGGATTCTCTCAGTTCCTCTGCGTACATTGTAAAATTGAACATATTGTAATCCTGTTATGAAAGACTAATACCATTAAATCCCGGAGCATCTGCATTTTTGATGAACAAAGTAACTACACAGATACTCTTGAAAAACAATTCTCAACATCATACAATACTGAATGGAACACAGTCAAAAAAAAAAGAATGTCGCACTTTCCTCTGTAACGGCAAGCCTATTTCTGACCGCAATGAAGCTGGTTGTCGGCATCATGACCGGCAGTATCGGCATTATCTCCGAAGCCGCTCACTCTGCCCTTGACTTTGGCGCTGCAGCTCTGACTTTCTTTGCTGTAAACATGAGCGATAAACCTGCCGACAGCAAACACCACTATGGCCATGCCAAAGTTGAAAGTGTTTCGGCACTCATTGAAACCGGTCTATTAGTAATAACAAGTTTATGGATAATTTATACTGCTTCAGAACGGTTGATTGCTGGAACAACGGAAATCGAGGTTAAATGGTATGCCATTGCCATCATGGTCATCTCCATTATTGTTGATTTTTCCAGATCAAGAGCGCTGAAAAGAGTTGCAAAGGAGACCAACAGCCAGGCGCTTGAGGCTGATGCCCTCCATTTCAGTTCGGATATTCTCAGCTCGGCTGTCGTTCTCGTCGGCCTTGTTTTCGTCTCAATAGGTGTAGCATGGGCTGATGCTGTTGCAGGTATTGCCGTAGCCTTGCTTGTTGGGCGGGCAGCATTCAGCCTTGGGAAAAAAACTATTGACGTCCTGATTGACGCAGCACCCGAAGGCCTTGCAGAACGAATTGAGGAAATTACCATGACAGTGGGCGGAGTAATCTCAATTGATAAAATCAGAGTAAAACCTACCGGGCCGCAGATATTTATTGAGATGGCTGTCTGTGTGAACAGAACGCTTTCGGTTGAAAAAGTCCAGGCAATCTGCACAAATATTGAACAAAAGGTACGAGAAGAGTTTTCTGTGGGTGACATCACCATCAACTCCAGACCAATTGCTCTCAACAGTGAAACCATTGCTGAACGGGTGCATGTCATCGGCCTTAACCACAACCTTCATGCCCATAACATTTCGACAAGCCTGAGCGACCAAAAAAAACAGATCACCTTTGATGTTGAAATTGACCAGCGCCTGACCATAAAGCAGGCTCACGATACTGTGACAGCTCTTGAAAAGGAATTGCACCGGGAATTTGACGGTGAACTTGATATCTGTATTCATCTTGATCCACTCCGCTATGATGAACGCACCACCAATTCCCTATCGTCCGAAGAAGAAGAGCAAGTACGCTCTCTGATTGTCAAAGCATCGCAAAGCATTGAGAAAATTCAGGACGTCCACGACATAAAGATCCGGAAAACCGATCAACAAAAGCTCGTCATCACCCTGCACTGCTCATTTGACGATGAAGCACTCCTTGAAGAAGTACACTCACTCACAAGCCAGCTTGAAGGCTCTATCTACAAATCCGTGAACAATGCTGGAAGAGTCATTATTCACGCCGAACCGCTTTTGGCATAACAAGCACCTTACTGTCAAGAAAATAGCAACGGAATACAGGAAGAGACTCATTGGAGAGTTTCTTTACGTAATGTATATTAACTATAACAAAAGATCCAGGCGATTTTCACTACAGAATGCAGGCGGCTGCTTTAAGGCGGTTTTTTCACCTGCAACCATTCCCTCACAAAAAATAATGAAGACCAATAACCCAGTGTGCGTTACCGGAGCTTCCGGATTTATTGCTGCCCATATCGTCAGAGAACTGCTTGAACGTGGATATCGCGTCAAGGGAACCGTACGCAAAAGCTCGGAAAACTATCCTTTCCTTCTTAGCCTGCCTGGTGCGAAGGAGCGACTTGAACTGGTTAAAGCCGACTTGCTTACTGCCGGAGCGTATGACCGGGTCGTCGAGGGATGCGACACTGTGATGCACACCGCAAGCCCCTATAAAATTAATGTTAAAAATCCACAAATCGACCTTGTCGATCCTGCAGTTACAGGTACCGAAAATGTGCTTGAAAGTTGCCTGAAATCAGGCAGCGTTAAACGATTGATTTTTACCTCCTCGATTGCGGCTATTACTGATGAACCTGAAAGCACAAAAGTCTTTACCGAAAAAGACTGGAATACCATGTCTTCCCTTGATCGAAACCCCTATCACTATTCTAAAACACTTGCAGAACGCGAAGCATGGGATTTCATTATGAGGAAACGACCAAAATTTGATCTTGTCGTAATCAATCCTGTTTTTGTAATCGGTCCTTCGCTCTCCTCTTCACTCAATACCTCAAACGGAATGATCCGTGATATCATGAGTGGAGTCTATCCGTGCATTATGGATCTGAACTGGGGGTTTGTTGATGTGCGGGATGTAGCAAAAGCGCACATTCTTGCCATGGAAACCGATACTGCAAGCGGGCGTTACCTTTGCGCGGATGAAGCAATACACATGAGAGAACTGGTCACACTGTTGAAATCTTCCGGTTTTGAGACCTACTCACTGCCAAAGGTTGA
>Ga0114951_10005490_pt1 | contig 11676 bp, 10 predicted proteins | sample AM7aDNAmetaG_FD_88677 | JGI IMG/M metagenome (GOLD analysis project Ga0114951, IMG submission 88677) | Freshwater microbial communities from Finland to study Microbial Dark Matter (Phase II) - AM7a DNA metaG | ecosystem: Environmental > Aquatic > Freshwater > Lake | place: Finland: Lake Alinen... | reverse complement strand
GAAGCTACGTCTCCGGAAACTCTCCTGAAAGCCAGGGATATCGGGTTGAAGAAAGGTCTCAAGTACGTATATACCGGCAACACCCCCGGCCAGGGATTTGAGGATACGCTCTGCCCGTCCTGCGGGAAAGGGCTGGTGACGCGCCGCGGCTTTAAAATTCTGAACAACTCGGTGAAAGTCACAAAAAAGGGTAAAGGCCTCTGCGGTAATTGTTCGGCCGCCATACCCGGCCTCTGGAAGTAGTTGAAACGCCTCTCTGCTTGACTTCGGCATGAGAGTCGCAGGATAGCAAAATCGGGGTCCTGCGAATCACCCCTTAATTCAGCTTACGCACTTGATGGTTCTTTGGCTATTAACCCGGCACTTCTTGAAACACAACGTCTTAACCCCGCCCTAATCATTGCTTGAGTTGCCCACCCTGCTATTACCTTGCTAAAAACGCTCTTGGCGCTGTTTCGGAAATCGCGTGATAAGTTGTACAATTTGGGATAGTGGAAAGACCTTTTCATACACGTTACTGTTAAGAAATGGTTGTAAAATAAAACTAATAATGAAAATGCCTGTCGTGATATGGTTTTTGATTTTTCCCCTTTCTCCTTCAACTTACGTCTTCGCGGGGGGAGCTAAGGAGAGCCTTACTTATTCTGAATTTCTAAAAAAATCCAGTCAAGAACCTGTGCGATTCATCTGCGCTAAATTTAATACATATCCCATTGTTTTGCTGGGGGAGCATCATCGTATAAAACAACAGGTTGATTTTGTGAAAAATCTTATCCGCCCGTTGAAAACCGCCGGCGTTTCCGTGCTGGTTTTGGAATTCGGAGATTATCGGCTTCAGCCCATACTTGATGGTCTGCTGAACGCCAACACATTTGATAAAAACAAAGTAAATGCGATCCTTAAAACTGTGGATAAACCATTGGGCTGGGGATATCAGGAGTATTCCGATATTTTTGAAGAAGTCTGGAAAACAAATCGGGAAACACAGACTGCCCGCATAAAAATCCTTTTAGGCAACTACGAATTAGAAAACGATGAGGCACAATGGACCGCCATACTGAATGTTTGGAACGTGAAAATGCCACACCGGCAATTTGGAAATACCGCGGATTGTAAAAAATATGCCGATTCACATTCCGAAGAAGTCGGGGGATTTATTACGCAAAACAAGGAAAATATAGCAACAGCCTTTAAAAAACTTCAAGATTCCCAGGAAGAAATAAAGGGTGTAAAAATTGCCGAATTAGCGGGCACCGCATACCTTCAGGGTTCGAAAGTGTTAATTTATGCCGGGCGGAATCATCTGATAGCGCACACGAACAAGTTGAGGGCGTATTCTTCCGGCTGGTTGTTGAATCATAGATATCCCGGAAAAGTATATTCTATTGCCTTTAGAAGCACAGAGAGGGCGGATAATTTAATAGAGAAGGAGGTTTCCGCAAACACCAGACAGCCCATTGCTTTTCCACTGAATACCGGGCCATTCGGCAGCTTACAATTTGACGATAAGTTCAAAATGCGCGATGCCTGGGATGGTTACATATTCCTATGCCCGAAGGAAGATTATTTGCCGGTTACAGTAATTCCAGGCTTCTTTGGCACGCACGAATCTGAAAGAAAAGAATTCCTGCGGAAACAAATAGCCGCTTTTAAATGACTAATTGTGGGGGGCATTGCCGCCGGAAAACCTGCATTTTTTCAGGATATCGACTTACCACTGGGAGGGTAAATATAAACGTATCCATATTAGGGGCGGGAAAATGTTTTTCAAAAGGGAGACGGCAGATTCTCTGCGCGCTCCATTCAGGGTTTCAAGACCGGGGTCTGGAGCGAATACCTGTCATTAGCGTACGGCGGTGAATGTTTGAGGCCCGCACTGTGTGCGGGCTGAGTTCGCACGCCGGCGGAAGCCCCCGGTCTTCTTCCCCATGAAACCCGGTCCCGGAGCGCGCAGAGAATCTGCCGTCTCCCTATAAGGGTCAGTCTATCCTGAAAATATTAAATTTGGAATTGCGGAAGGGATTGTCCGATTCTTTCTGTAGCAGCCCCATGATCGCGCCCAGCAGGTAGGAAATGATCAGGGGTAAGACGGCGAATATATAGGAACTGAAAGCGGAATGTGCCGACAGCCTGAGAAAAAATGCGGAAGATATCGCGGCGGAGAAAAAAATTATGCCTAAAAGCCCCGAGCCGCCTCTGAGATTGTGGGAAAGCAGACTCGCGAGATAATACTGAAGAACAGTATTTGTCGCCGTCAGAAAGGCAAAACCCGCGGAGTCGCATGCGGCAGCCTTCATAAGGCGCGAGCTTACGGTATGAGAAAGCAGGTAGATAAGCGCGCCGGAAAAAACAAACTGCGCGGTAATGAAAAGAACCGATATCCCCGCGTATGCCGCCAGGGCGTAAAACAGATTAACGCTGCTTTTTTTCATAAAAACCGATATCCTGCAGGAATTGCGGGTTATTCTGCCAGTCCGGTGTGACCTTAACCTGCAATTCCAGCTTCACTGGCCGGCAGAGAAATTTTTCCAAAGCTGTCTGGGCCTTCTCCCTCAGTATGCGTATCTGCCTGCCGCCCTTGCCGATGATGATAGGTTTTTGTGTGGGCCGCGCCACGTGTATCGCCGCCAGAACATAGTCCGGCATGCCCTCCGTCTCCCTGAACACTTCGATTTCCACCGCTGAGGCGTATGGGATCTCTTCCGAAAAAAGATTGAAGATCTGCTCGCGGATAACCTCCGCCGCGAAGAATCTCTCCCAGCGGTCTGTTATCTGGTCCTCCGGATAATATGAAGGATGTTCCGGCATCGCGGAGAGGATATCCTCCCTGAGCTCCTTAACGCCTGCCCCGCCCAGCGCTGACAGGAAAAAGGTTTTTTTTACGGGGAGCATCGCGGAAAATAATTCCGCGGTCTTGGCAGCTTCCGCTGAATCCTTGCCGGCCAGGTCCATTTTATTCACTACAAGGTACAAGGGGGCTGAAATGAATTTGAATTTTTCAAAAAATTCCATCTTGTCGGCCGGCGGAACGCGCGGTTCCACAAGCAGTAACGCGAGGTCGCTTTCCTCAGCCGCCGCGCGTTTTATGGCGCCTGACATGCTTTTCTCAAAAAGGTTTCGGGGGGTCAGCATTCCCGGCGTATCAACGAACACCGTTTGATGTCCGGCGGTGTTCAGAATGCCCATAATATTGTTGCGGGTGGTCTGGGGTTTGGGTGAAACAATCGAAAGCCTGGCACCGAGCAGGGCGTTAAGGAGCGTAGATTTGCCGACGTTGGGCAGACCTGTTATGGCTACAAATCCAGCCCGAAAAGGAGCTGGTTCACGGGTCACTGTTCCGCCTTTACATTCAGGGAGGAGTAAAAGTGAAACGCGACTGCTGCCTGTTGGTTCTTGTCTGTTTTTAGCGTCAATTTTCCCTCTGCGATACAGCTCCGCCTGTCCGCCACTCTGCCGACAGGGCCGTTTTCGACTGAAATCTGTTCTCTTTTACTTAAAACAAAGAGGATTGGTCCAGAGAGGCAACTGGGTAACCTTCTCAAGCTTGCGAACCTTCAGGTCTCCGGTAAGCTCCTGGATGAAAACTTCCAGGCTGAACACCTTGGTGCCGGCCATCAGGTGACCGCCGCAGGCTTTGCCTTCCATGTCGGAAAACATTATATGCGCGTGAACCATGGGCTTATCGTCGAAGAGGCTGACATTGCCCGATAAGGACAATATCTCCATCTCTTTTTCGATGTTTATTTTTATATACTTTTTGGCTTTCTGGTCATACACGCCGAAGGTGGCGCGCTCCACCGCCCCTATGGCATTTATAAGACCGCAACGGACCTGATGGTGATGGCAGAAATACTGAACCGCCTGCAGCAGGTCTTCACCTTTGCTAAGACTGAACATAAAGGCGCGGCCCGTGAGATAGGGCTTTTCCTGAACTTGGATCATCATGATGTTACCTCCGTTATTTTTTAGAACCCGCCATAAAAGCGGCGTAGTTCTCAATAGCCGTAAACTGCGTGACTGCGTCCAACCCGGCTTCCTTAAGCACGTCGGCAAACTTACCGCTGCCGAGATAGCGATCTTTTTTAAAAGAATGAAGCGTGCGGGCTATACCATCTTCGGACCTGACCCAATAGTACATGGTCGGCAGCGTGAAGTCGGTTATACCCATAGCCTCCATGGCTGACTTTTCCGGGAATATTCTTTCCTTCTCTTCCGCATCCAGAAGTTCAAAAAGTTCTTTGGATGTCACATAAACCGCGTTTATATTAATGCCGGCTTCTTTTATTTTCGGCAGCACTTCGTGCACGAATACTGACGCCACCCCGCTGCCCTGTATAACCACGGTACCGCGATGCGGTTTTTTGGGGTTAGACCTCAATAAGTAGTAAACACCTTTCTCGGCCTCTTCGGCGGGGGGGAGGCCGAGAGCGGCGCGGTCGATAACCTTTTCAGCAGGGCGGGTGACGAACGGGGCTATCACCGAGGGACGCCGGTTCAGAGCCGAAGCCAGGAGCGGCCATACTTCCCCTGGTTCCCATGGTGTCAGAGTAATGAGCGCGCCTTTAGGAAAATTGCCTTCCAGGAGCTGCAGCGGCTGCGGGTCCGCGTGCGTAGCCCCGTCCTCCCCGGTCTTAATGCCTGCGTGGGCGTTAATCATTATGAAGGAGCTGCAGGGCTTGCCGTCAAGATCTTTGCGGCTCTGCTGGCCGATGGCGTGCAGGCGGGAGGAGATGTGTTCCAGGGGGGCGATGAAGGCCGCATAGGACGAGGTAACGCCTATATGCCGTCCGAAACTGGATATGCCGGAGGCTATGGCGCCCATGGCGTCCTCGCATATGCCGCCGGCAGAGATGGTCCGGGACCCGGGATTGGAGACTGAATTGAAGAATCCTTCGCCAAACCCTTTGCCGGCCAGATTAACGCTGGTGGAGCTGTAAAGGTCCGCCGCCGAGACAATGATGGCGCCGCCGGTGAGAAGGTTTATGTGATTAAGCGCTCTAGCAAGTGTCTCCCGCAGAGTTATCTCGGTCCCGGGCTTAAACTCCAGCGCTTCCGGGGGCCTGGAACCTTTTATAAGATAAGCTTTTTCCGGATCGGGCGCGTCGGCCCTGGGCGTCCTGGCCAGGGCTTCAAGGCGCTTTTTTGAATCGTTGATCTTGTCCAGCGCGAACTTGGAGAGCGCGGGATTGGCTTCAATGGTTTTTCTGATAACCATCAGTGTGTCATAGAAACATTCCTCCACGGAGTCGGGCGTAGGGGAGGTCGCGCAATAGCGCGGCATGCTTACGCTGAATTTGTTTTCGAATTCGCTCAATGTTCCGTAATAGCCCGGGGAAGCGAACATGTGGCCGGCGCCGTGCGCGGAGCTGCCTTCTATGCCGTATTTCCAGCCTTTGACAGTGCGGTACACGATAGCCGTAGGCTGCCTGTTCTCGCTCTGATTGGCGGCGAACTTCTGGGCGGTAAGGATCTGAAAGAAATCGTGGCCGTTAGAGACATGGACGACATTCCAGTCATTAAGATATGCCAGCTCTCCGGGCGTCCATTGCACGTAATCGCCCGGCTTGGAATTTTCAAGGCACACATTATCAGAATCTACGGATGACTGGTTCCAGTCGATATGCATTATCGTGTTGGAAAGCTGCGCGGCGGAGGCCGCGGCCATGGCTTCAGCTACGCGGCCGGGCGTCATCCCTCCCTCGCCCTCTATCATGTGGACCCTGGGCGGCCTGTCAGGGTAAATATCCATAGCTCCCAGCGCCAGACCCACGCCGGCCCCTACGCCGATCCCGGAGGCGCCGGTGGCGGTCTTAACAAAGGGCGTGCGGGGGGTGGGATGTCCGTCAAGCGCTTTGGAATTTAACTTTTTAAAAAGCGGCGTAGAATTGACGGGGTTGCGCCGGAAGCCCAGAAGATCCTCCAGCCGAAGCTGGAATTTCTCCTCGGGCATGTTGTTTGCGCCGGAAGCCCGGACAAGCTCGTTTCGCAGCGCCCAGAGAGCGTAAAGACCCATGGCTTTGTGCCCGGCCGCGTAAGTTATGATGTCGCTGTTTTCGCGCTGGGGATCAAAAAAGTCGTAATCCATGGACGAGAACAGCAATCCCTGGGCTATTCTACCGGAGGAAATGCTTCCGCCGGGATGACCCGAGGCGTTGGCGAAGTTATAAAGGATGGCTGTAATCGTCCGGTATATTAGATCTATATCCTCAAGGGCTTTTATTTCGTCGTCCTGGATCCTATATTGTGCGCTGGTTATGATGTCCGAAACATCATAATAGACGGCGCGGCGCTGGGTTAAAGCAAACTTTGATGGCTTTACGCCGCTGAAAATTATTTTGTCTTCCGTCATTAAAATTCTCTCCGGCCGATAAATCGGGCTATCATATGATTTTAGCAAATTATTGCCTGCGCAAAGGACCGGAAGATCAGAGAACCATTGGCTTGGAGAGAGCCATCTCTTTTTTAACACCTGTGATTGACCGGCGTCCTGTGGCTTTTTGAAAGGCAAAATATTATAATGATTTTAGTAATCCCAACCGCCAGCAACTGAGGTGAACAATATGACGACCGCAACAAAGCCCGTGTCCTATAAAGAATTAGGTTTCGTGAATACCAGAGAAATGTTCGCAAAGGCAAACAAGGACGGCTACGCCGTACCCGCTTATAATTTCAACAACATGGAGCAGCTCCAGGCCATTCTGACCGCCTGCGTGAAAAGCCGCTCCCCGGTAATATTGCAGATCTCGAAGGGCGCGCGCGAATACGCCAACCCCACCCTGCTGCGCTGGATGGCCCGCGGCGCCATGGAAATGATCAAAGAGATGCCGGGGGGACCAGTGCCGACGGCGCTGCATCTGGATCACGGCGATTCTTTTGAGCTCTGCAAATCCTGCATAGAGAACGGATTTTCTTCCGTCATGTACGACGGTTCCAGCCTTCCTTACGAAGAAAACGTAAGGATCACCCGCCAGGTGGTAGAGTTCGCCCATCAATTCGACGTTACGGTCGAGGGCGAACTGGGGGTTCTTGCCGGCATTGAGGACGAGGTGTCTTCCGAGCACACTCATTACACCGAACCCGCGCAGGTGGAAGATTTCGTAAAGCGCACCGGAGTCGATTCGCTCGCCATATCGATCGGCACCAGCCACGGCGCCTTCAAATTCAAGGTAAAACCCGGAGAATCCGCTCCGCCGCTCCGCTTTGACATCCTTGAAGAGGTGGAGAAACGCATCCCCGGTTTTCCGATAGTTCTGCACGGCGCCTCTTCGGTTCTTGACGTTTACATCGACATGATAAATAAATATGGCGGCAAGATGGAGGGTGCCGTGGGCGTATCCGCGGACCAGTTACGCAAGGCCGCCAAGTCCGCGGTCTGCAAGATAAACATAGATTCCGACGGCAGACTTGTTATGACCGCTATCATCCGAAAAGTGTTCGCGGAGAAGCCCGGTGAGTTTGATCCGCGCAAATACCTGGGCCCGGCGCGTGAAGAACTGATAAAGATGTATATTGACAAGAACAGGACCGTGGTAGGCTCAGCCGACCGGGTTTAGGAAAGGATATAGGGTTCAGGGTTTAGAAAGAAAGAACCCTCCTTACATTATTACCCTGAACCCTGCCCCCTATACCCTGCACCCTCATTTAATGAACAGTAAAAATATAATTATTATAGGCGCAGGGGCCTCGGGCCTGGCCGCCGCCTGCGCTGCGGCGGAAGCGGGGGCCCGCGTTACCGTACTGGAAAAAAATCACGTTCCCGGCCGCAAAATCCTTTCGACCGGCGCGGGAAAATGCAACCTTACCAATAGTATAGTGACTTCCGGACGCTATCACGGCGGAACTTCCGCGTTTATCGATAAGGTGCTGAAAACCCTTCCTCCTGAAAATATACTCGCTTTTTTTGAAAGCCTGGGCCTTTTGACCGCACAGGACTCCGACGGCCGGGTTTTTCCGCGTTCAATGAAGGCGTCCGACGTAGTCAACGCGCTCGTGAATTTCGCGAGCTGGAAAAACGCGGGAATTAAATTACTGACGGAGGTTTTAGGAATAAAGAAAACAGGCAGTGGCTTTGAAGTATTAACACGCCGCATGCCACCCAAGTGGGAAAAGAAGTCGCCGCCCGGCCCCCAAACAACTTTAAAGTGTGACAACGTCATATTAGCTGCCGGCGGCCCGGCCTATCCGCAGATAGGCGGCTCGGACTCAGGCTATGATCTGGCCCGGTCTCTTGGGCACGACGTCAAAGGGCCGGAGCCGGTAATTGTACCTCTTAAGATAAGAGAAAGTTTTATAACGCAGATTGAAGGTATCAGGGTTCAGGCCGCGCTTGAACTGCTGGCTGGCGGCAAAGTTCTGGCGCGCAGCCGGGGAGAAGTCCTGTTTGCGAAGTACGGCCTTTCAGGCCCCGCGGTGCTGGATTTGAGCCGCGCGGCAGTGTTCGCGCTTAAGACAGGCCCGGTAAAATGCCGTCTGGACCTTTTCCCGGAATATACCGTCGCGGACTTTTCAGCGCTCATGCTCGCCAGACGGGAGGAAATGGCTGACCGGTTCTGGAGAATGTTCTTGTGCGGCCTGGCGGATGAGCGCCTGATGCTGCTTTTATCCGACCTCGCTAAAGTCGGCTCCGATAAACTTGTCAGCGTTGTTCCCGGAAAAGCGTTTGACGGGTTCGCGCGGCTTCTGAAGGGGTTCGAGCTGGAGATCACGGGCCCGCTGGGTTTTGAGGATGCCATGGCCGCGGCGGGCGGGGTTGAGACATCGGAAATTTCACCTGAAACTTTTGAATCGCGGAAAGTTAAGGGTCTGTTCATTACGGGGGAGCTGCTTGATATCGACGCCGACTCCGGCGGCTACAATCTTCACTTCGCCTGGACTTCCGGCCTCCTGGCCGGGCGCGCCGCCTCCGCGCAATAACAATCTCTCCTTCGCAAGGCCAAACGGCTAACCATCTGAATTGCTATGCATCAAGTTTGTTGACCTGAGTCAAAGACTTACCGGCTGCTGAATGTTAAAATGTAAGCAGTATTATTCAGGAGGACGCGACACGATGAGGTCAGTGATAAGTCTGATGGTTATTTTGGCCTGCGCTCCGGCGCTTTACGCTTCCGATTTTGAAAATATGAGGCGGGCGACCGCGTTTGAATTTTCCGGCATTCCAGCGGGATCGGGCTCCGTGGTTCCCGGCCCGACGGCTCCGGACAGAGCCAGTTTTGTATTCCGAGGCTCTTTTTGCTGGCAGAGAGGGAAAAATTTCAACGCTGAGCGAATGGGTATGCCTTTTTCGTTCTGCGTCGATTCCATGGAGATTTCCGGAAATATTTTTGAAAAGCCGCGCCTAAGCGTGTCCGGTTCCGGTTTGAGCGGATCGTTCGACCTGAAGATCGGACCGCCCTCAGACGGCCTCTATAAAGCTACAACTGTGGTTTTCAAAAACAGCAAAGGTTCAGCTTGTTCGGCCGGAGAGGACGCGTATATAGAATTCAGCGTCCTGACCGACTCCCGGGGTAAGATAGTAGCGGAGCCTTTTCTGAAAGCTTTCTACGGCCGCACTCCCGACATGTGCCACTCACAGTGGCGATATAGCGAAATACCATATACGTTCACCGCCAGATAACGGCATAGACAAAAAACATCCCGCGGCTTTAGAGCCGGCGGGATGTGTTTTACAGGAGCGCGTTCTATTTGGAAAACAGGTGTATGGATAGCCAGTAAACCAGCGCCGAGATCAAGGCTGAACCAGGGATAGTCAGGACCCAGGCCCAGACGATCTGCCCGGCTACTCCCCATTTTACCGCGCTGAAGCGCTTTATGGTGCCCACGCCCATGATCGCGCCGGTTATAGTGTGAGTTGTGCTTACAGGCACGCCCATAGAGGAAGCCAGAAACAGTGCGGTCGCGGCTCCGGATTCCGCGCAACAACCGTCCACCGGCTTAAGTTTGGAAATTTTCTGTCCCATTGTTTTAACAATACGCCAACCGCCGGACATTGTGCCGAGACCCATGGCCGCGTAGCAAACCACAGCCACCCAAGTCGGGACCTCAAATTTGTCCAGATAGTTAGCGCTTACGAGCAGGCCCGTAATTATACCCATGGTCTTCTGCGCGTCATTTCCGCCATGGCCCATGCAATATGTGGCCGACGACACCAACTGCGCCTTCTGGAAGAACCGATTCACTTTGTTCGGGGTTGACTTGCTGAACAGACGGTAAACTATGACCTCAAAAAAAAGCCCCAACAACATACCCAACAGCGGTGAGAGCACGATAAAAACCAGTATTTTTATTATCCCGCCCATCACAAGCACTCCGGTCCCGGCCTTCACTACGGCCGCGCCGGCCAAACCGCCCATAAGCGCATGGGATGAACTGGAGGGAATGCCGTAATACCAGGTCAGTATATTCCAGACGCAGGCGCCCATAAGCGCGCCGAATACGACATGGCTGTCTATCACGCCTATATCCACTATGCCTTTGCCCATGGTCTTTGCAACCGCGTGGCTGAAAATAAAGAAAGCCACCATATTGAAAAAGGTGGCCCAGATGATAGCCTGGCGGGGAGTGAGGACCCGCGTCGAGATTATAGTGGCGATGGAATTCGCGGCGTCATGAAAGCCGTTAAGATAGTCGAAGACCAGGGCCAGCGCGATCAAACCGATTACGGCCAATAGCGTGTTATCCATTTTTCACCAGTATGGATTCAATAACTTTAGCGACATGCTCGCAGATATCCAGCGTCCCCTCGGCAACTTCATAAATTTCTTTCCATTTAATTACCATTATGGGGTCTTTTTCGGTTTCAAAAAGATGGCTTATCGCTTTTTCGCGTATCTGGTCGCCGAGGTTTTCCAACCGGTTAACCTCTATGCAGTGGTCCAGGACGCGGCGGGAGCGCTTAGTGTCATGCATGTGTTTTACGGCGTTGCACAGCGCGTGCGCAGATTGATCTATAGTGTCGGCAAACTGCACCATGTATTCATCGTTGGCGTCCAGCTTATAAAGTTTTATGCGGTTGGACATGGAATTTATCATGTCCACGATGTCGTCAAGGGTGTTGGTAAGGGAATAGATATCCTCGCGGTCAATGGGGGTTATAAAAGTGCGGTTCAGCATATCCACTATCTCATGGGACAGCGTGTCGCCTTCATGCTCTAGATCTTTTATCTTTTTGACTACTTCCTCATCAAAGACGCCCCTTTTCACGCAGGCTTTAAAGCAGTCGGCGGTCTTCACTATATTATCCGCCTGCAGGCTGAGAAAATCGAAGAATTTGAGTTCTTTAGGGACAAAGTTGAAGGACATGTTCGCGCTCCTTTTGAATATTCCCGGGATTTAGAATATAATTAGATTATAGGTTTTTAAAGGCAATCGGTCAAAATCGGGACTAGGGTACAGGGTTTAGGGGCTAGGGCATTAATGCGGAGATATGGAGATACTATGAATTTTAAAGAGACGCTTTACAAAAGACTTGAAAAATACGTCAGGGTTGATACAAAAAGCGACCCCGACTCCAAAACTTACCCGTCCTCAAAAGGTCAGCTGGATCTCGCGAAAATACTCGCAAAAGAACTGAAAAGCGCGGGCGTTATAAATGTCGGCGTGGACAAGCACGGCTATGTCACAGGGGAGATAGGGGCCACAATGAAAGGGAACCGGCCCGTTATCGGTTTCCTGGCGCAT
>Ga0114951_10005488_pt1 | contig 11677 bp, 3 predicted proteins | sample AM7aDNAmetaG_FD_88677 | JGI IMG/M metagenome (GOLD analysis project Ga0114951, IMG submission 88677) | Freshwater microbial communities from Finland to study Microbial Dark Matter (Phase II) - AM7a DNA metaG | ecosystem: Environmental > Aquatic > Freshwater > Lake | place: Finland: Lake Alinen... | reverse complement strand
GTTGGGCAAACCGAATTTAGCTGTTTCAGGAACGGGTTGTATCCATTTTGCAACATCAAAATCCTGAGCGAATGTTGGCATTGAAAACAACATCATTGTTGTTGCAATAAATATTTGTTTGATTTTCATTGATATATTTTGTTTAATTATTAATTGGACTATAAAGCCCTTCTATGGCAAAGTCATGTCCAAAATCAACCTAACGCCAACTTGAGTCATCGTATTTTAATCCAATACCAGGAGTATTTCCCCAATTTCAACTGACTAATATAGAATAAGTTCAACTGCACCTACAGTATGCTCTAACTCAATCATCAACTCTTTCTTTAGAGCATCCCATTTGCAAATTTTAATTGCTTCAGATGCAATCACTTTTACCTTTGGTTCAGTAGCACAAGCTATCGAAAATTCGCTATTTCAATCAGGATAATTGGTGTTTACTTGCAGCCACAATTGTTTGTTCTTATTCTCAAACTTGCCCATAATATAAGAATGCACATTAATTTTGCCTGAGAAAGTTGGTTTCTATATTCAACTCCGTGATCCATATATGTGTATAAATCATATCTAATCAGGCAAATTTTTCATGTCAAAAGTAACTTTTGTACCAAGAGCTGTGAATACAAAAATGTGTTTGATGTTGATAGCGCAAAACTGAACCTAATAAACGATTATTTTATCATTGGATTTTTAGAACTCTATACTCAGGTGTAAAATACAAATTACTGAGGCAAGTTTCAAGGATTATCTTTTGATTGCTTTTCAGGTTTTTTGATACCACTCCTACAGAGAGTTTTTTCAACAGACACTACTTATAATCCAACCAAGCTGTTACACTACACTTTTTATTGCTAATAAATCGGATCCATCTACCTTGAGCACTTTTGGGAAATTCGAAGTTCAACTTCTGGTTTGGCTCTACAACAAGTGTTTTATATACCATATAACTATTATCTCCCGATGGATCGATTTCTATACGAATTTCAACTGGTTCGTTTGATTGGTGGGATAATGTTAAGCTACGATTGTCATAATATCCAAACAGATACGGATCTGATGCGACATTGGCTTCCACTGCACTATTTACCCAAGGACCACCTTTACCAACTGGTTTTCCCAATTTCCATAAGTCGTCAATGGCTCCGGCCCAAACTGCACATTTTTTGTCAGTAGATTGAAAAATATGAGGATTATTTACTGTAGCTGTAGCATCAACTCCAGTCATCACCAACATCCCACGATAGGAAGCATAATCGTTAATTTTAAAATTATGTGAGGAAACAGGACGGATTTTAGCATACCCATCTGCATTCTCTGCCGGTAATTCATAAAATGTTCCGCCACAATTGAACAAATCGCGCTCGGTAGAGACTTCACGGCAAATACGAACCGCTTGCGCCTCCATCAAAGCTTTATAAGCTGCATTACCCAAAGGCAATCTCCAACGACGCTTCTTTCCATCTACCATCAAATAAGACCCCTCATCTACGGTTACAACCTGGGAAGGAATACTCATTTTTTCGCGAATAAAGTGAGCGGTCGAATCATCCGTTTTCGGGACGATATTCATACTAGCATCCATTTCATAATAAGCCGTTTGGGTATTATCTACACCCTCTGAATTATTAATTAAAATCCCCAGTGCACGACGATTTTTACCCAATGCACTTAATATACCCCCTTTTGTTTTTGCATCTTCTACTTTTGCCAAACCCTCAAAAATACGATCCGTAGCATCTAATCGTTTCTTTGTGTCTGTATAAACAAAAGTTACAGTAACAAGAGACTCATTATCAATGCCTACACGAACCCATTCCCCTTTTTCTTTGTCGGTAAATTCAACCAACACCGAACCTTTGGCAGGAACAGAAACGGTACGCATTTTAGTCCAGCGATTGTTACCCGATTTGTCTACTTCAAATGTAAAGTTTAAGGCAAAAGTCCCTTCATTTTTCAACCAAGCAGTACGATTTTCCCAACCAGCAAATAGATAAGGTTCAGAAACTTCTCCTGCTTTCACTTTTTCTTTTTGCCAAACTGACCCGCTGACATCTGTTGTCCCTATACTGTCAGGCTTGTTAATCCCCATAAACCATAAATTTGACTGAGACTGCCCCGGACCTTCTATTCCACCTTTGGCCTTGCGCTTGTTCAAAAACTCGCTTTTTGCTGCATCATCACAGCCGAATACCAATTGATTATTCCAAAGTGCAAAGTCACCAATCACTTTTAAATAAGAAGAGCGTGGACGAATACCAGCACTGTTTGCAATACTGAATGTTTCTGGGAAATGCCAAAACATTCCATGCATGGTCATCAGATAATCCCGTTTTGACTCGCTGCCGATATTTCGAATCCGAGGCCACTCGGTGTTCCAACCATGTCCACCATCGTAAGAATTGCTCGCTTTTGGCAACCGATAAAAAGTCCACTTACCCTTGTCTCTCAAAGCCAAAAGTACCGAACGATAATCCCAACCAGTTGCCCAAATAGCATCAGTTTCCGGCTTTTCATTCCCATAAATTCCACCAGGGCCGGTGATTTCCGTAAACTGATTCCGTCGAATCAATTTCCATTCTTTACCATCCCATTCATTTAAACTACCAGATTCAACACGGGGGTCATAATAGGCCTTCCCTTCAGGTTCACCATTGTTTGAAAACAACATTACCCCTTGCCCTGAATAGCACCCTTTACCGTGTGCACCTTTCAACATGTCATTCTGAACACCTTTAGCAATTCCTTCTTTGTGTTTTTGGTTGCCATCTTTATAGAGGGTTTTCACCGATAACGATTTCACATCTATTTCGTAAAACCCTTGCTCCATAGTGGCGATGACCACTTTGTTTTTAGGATCGGATATACTGCGCGCAATACCAGTAAAACGCCCTGGGGCTGCACTGATTGGAATAACCCGCACATTTCTTTTGGCATCGATGGCATAAGGACCAATGAAAAGTTGATTACTCTCCTTGTGTATCATCCGATTGGCAGGTGTTCCACCAATACTCTCTGGACGTACATTCAGTTTCATATCTGGTGTAATCTCATACAATTTGTCAGTTGATCCATAAGCCTTATGCGGACCATAAGTAATTACCCATAGGCGATCGGCCCAAGGCACTACAGCGCCAGTTCCACATTCACCTTCGTTATTGAAAAAACTTAGACTTGGATAAATACCACTCACACAGATTGGTTGTTGTTTGCTTTCGGCAAACGCACAAATAGCTACACTAATCAATAGACATGCAGCTAAAATTGATTTGATTTTCATAAGAAAAATTTTTAATTATTATTGTAATGTATTGTATTTTAAATCAATATAGGGTGATTTCAACTCCATCTAAAGAATGATTTAACTCAATTAGAAATTATTTTTGTTTAATCATCCCATTTACAAGTTTTAAGTGTTATGGAATAACTTTCTGTCACGTCTTTATTTAAATGGGTGTTCATTTCCGCTAGAATATCAGTAAAATGACCAAAAAAAAATTATTTGATAATATCAAAAACTGGTCTAAATCCTACATTATCATAAAGATAAATCGGATTTGCAGCATTTCTTGCAGTAACGCTACAACTCTCGGCGTTACTACTCCAACTAGCACCTCGGTGAATTCGATGTAATGCAAAAGAATTTCCAGTTGGATTAGTCAGTTGATGTTTTATTGAACTATAGCTTCCTGTCCAATCACTACACCATTCACAAACATTTCCACTCATATCGTATAAGCCAAGCTCATTTGGTTTTTTAGTTCCAACAGGGAAAGGTTCAGTGCCCAAATCAACTCCAGACCAAGCAACATCCTCCACATTATTGCTTCCGGCATACCTATATCCTTTTGCCAAACGACCTCCTTTTGCAGCATATTCCCATTCTGCTTCAGTTGGCAAACGGCCACCAACCCACTTACTATACTCATTGGCGCCATTCCAAGTTACCATCACTACGGGATAATCCTCGTAGCCTTTGCGTACTACCCAACTACCATTCTTATACTCTATCTGAAACAACAATGAGCTGGGATCTACCATTACTTTATTATTAAAAACACCATTTTCAGCTATTTTCATTTTATTCAAAAAGTCAAGGTATTGTTGATTAGTCACTTCATAAGGTGCAATTTTATAACTGCTTAATGAAATCTGGCGCGTGGGCTTTTCATCGCTTCCTCCCTCTTCACTTCCCATGGTAAAGTTTCCTCCCTCTACCAAAATCGATTTTGTAGTTAGAACATTCACTGGAGAGTGCGTAATCACACGATTTTTAGCGAGTAACTTATCACTTTCTTGTTTCGATTTTTCAGCATCACTCACCGCATTGGCAGCATAAAAACCATAATCATCTTGTTGGGCTTTTACATCAGAAACTTTTCCATCACGATAAAGCATATTTACCTCTTCAGCTCGAATGGTGGTTGGAACAAATGGGATGCGTGTATTCTCCTCAATTTTCAATTCCAAAATAGCAGATTGTAGACCATCGCCTTCAGCGATAAAATTTACCTTACCAGCCATTTCCATTGACTGAACAATTACCTGAGCTAAACCACCATACAGTTTACGCTGTGGCACTTTATCAGATGTCAAATCGGCAGGATCTCCATTCCCAACTCCTAATATTCGAATTGCTCCATTTACCTTAAATTTAATTAAATTATTAGCTTCTGGAACAGCACGTCCTTGCGCATCCACTGCCCAAACCTTTACAATTGCAATATCAGATCGATTATTTGACAGGACATTTCCATTCTCGGATTCCATTTTTATGGCAACAGCTTTACCGGTAGTTTCTCGCTTTTCACGCATTACTTCCTTCCCATTTTTAAAACCAATAGCCTCCAAAACACCTGGTTGATAAACAACTTTCCAAGTAACATAGTCGTATTTGGGAACAGTTTTCTTTCCAACTGTTTGCCCGTTGAGTTTTATTTCTACCTCATCCATATTACTATATACAACTACCTCGACAGGCTCCCCTTCTTTGCCGATCCAATTCCAATGGGGAAATAAGTGCAGCATGGGGGTCTCATCATACCATGCTTTGTAGTAATAAGCTTCATCTTTGGGAAATCCACACATATCAAATGTTCCAAAGTGTGAAGCAACAATCATAGGTGGATTTCCTAACTTGTTCTTTTTCCGCCACATACTTTCCAAGAAGGGGGCTGGCTCTCCCCTGTAATCAAATCCTGTCCATATAAATCCTCCGCACATCCATTTGCGTTCCATCTGTCTTTTAACCTCCTCACGCGTAAATTTGGCACCAATCCAAAAATTTGTCCGATCGTATTCGGTTAGTCGACCCAATGCTGATTGGTCATCATAAACACCACGGGTAGTAGAAGTCGAAGACATTTCGGTTTCAATGATCGGTTTATCTGGATATACCGCATGATTTTTTTCCCAATAATCCCAAGCATAATTATACCCCATAACATCTACTGCATCAGCTGTTTCTTTATCATATTCATGATTCCTGGCAGTGGTTAGCGGTCGTGTAGGATCGTATTTATGAGATAAAACCTTCATACTTGCTACAATCCGAGCACCTTGCGCTGTTGCATAAAGCGCACCTTCCTCATTACAGAAACTCCAAATTACTACCGAGGGGTGATTGCGATCGCGCAAGAACATACTCACCGCATCACACTCCGCTTGTTGATTTCCATTTGCGGAACGAGCCTCATCCATCACTAACATTCCCAGTCGATCACAGGCATCCAACATAGCCGGTGATGCTGGATTATGAGCGGATCGAATGGCATTAAATCCAAACTCTTTTAATCTTTTTATACGGTAAACGTTGAGTTGATCAGGAATTGCTACCCCTACACCGGCATGGTCATGATGATTCGACACCCCTTTCATCTTCACACTTTTTCCATTCAAAAAAAATCCCTCCTTGGCATCGTAACGCAGGGTCCGTATTCCAAATGGTTGTGTAAAAACATCTACTATTTTACAGCTTTTCTTTACACTTATCCTGGCTGTGTACAAGGCTGGTGACTCCAAAGACCATAAATCAGGGTTCGTTGTTTGGAGTATTATTTCAGAAATTGACTCACTTCCCCCTTTGATATCTAACTTTTGCATGCCATTGGCTACCTCTTTACCATTCGGAGCAAAAATACGCACTTGCACTTCTGCATTTTCAACGGGTTCCAAACTGTTTTTTAAAGTAGTTCGAATTCGCAGGTGAGCTGTTTTAGAGGGTTCATCGAACAAAAAGCTCTTTTGTTTTCCATTTTCAGGATCAACTTTGAACCACGATTGTATTTGAACACCCCCAAAAGGAATGTGTACCGCATCGGTTTTAATCATCCAAACATGGCGGTAAATACCACCCCCTTCGTACCACCAACCCTCAGGATGAGTGGCATCAACACGAAGGGCAATTGCATTTTCTCCTCCAAAACGAACCAAATTGGTCACATCAAAACGGACAGTACCGTAGCCCGTTTCCATTTTATCGGAAACAAATTGATTGACATACAATTGCATATCCCGATAAACCCCTTCGAACTCCAAAAAGATACGCTTCCCCTCATCTTCTTTTGGCAACATAAAGCGGCGGCGATACCACCCTATTTCCATTGGAAGATAACCATGACCGCTGTTGTTATTTGCACTAAACTCTCCCTCCACAGAAAAGTCATGCGGTAAATCAACCGAACGCCAGCTTGAGTCGTCATACTTTAATCCAATGCCCGGTGCGTTTTCCCAATTGGCCGATTTGGTGAGCTTTCCAAAGTAATTTACAGGAAGTTCTCCCTTGTGAAATTTCCATCCCAAATCCAACAATAACTTTTGACGAAAAGTTAATTCTTCCGCTGGCAGCATCACTATAGCATTAGACAACATTAAAGTCATCAAAATGCTTAAAAATAATTTATTCTGTGTGATTTTCATATTATATTATATTCTTATTCAATTAAGTTCTTGAAATTCAACTCAAAAGCAACACTTTCAACTGAATTTAATCTAATAAAATTAATATAGGGTTAATTCAACCGCACCTGCTGTATGATCTAACTCAACTACCAGTTCTTTCTTGATGGCATCCCATTTGCAAATCTTAATCGCCTCAGCTGGAACAACTTTTACCTTTGGCTCGGCAGAACAGGCAATAGCAAACTCACTATTCCTTTCGGGATAATTGGTATTCACTTGGAGCCATAATTGTTTGTTTTTGTTTTCAAATTTCCCCATAATATAGGAATGTACATTTATTTTACCAGAGATAGAATTGAAATTCCCCCTGTTGAGCGGCACCGCATAATTTTCTGTTACATCTTCATTTTCATGGGTATTCATAATTGCGAGAATATCACCTACTTGGTAAACTAACGCATTGCCTTTGTACGATTCCGGGTAGTTGGCATTAAAAAAATCAGTAACCTGCTGAGGATCTTGCAACTTATTGATAGGAACCCGTATTATTTTGTCAGACAGCTTATTCTCCACAGGTGGTAAAACAGGAATAAAGAAATAGCGACCTGTATTGGGGAAATACTCATACACTTCCCCCCTGGAACTGCCTTGCGTACCAAATCCATACGTTCCTTTGAAGAGTGGCCAAAATTCACGATAGCGATCTTCTTTGAACACTTTAATTTCGTTTACACCCTCGTACGTTACTCCCACTTTAACTTTTTTGAGCAGCTCCTCTTTGGATACAAACATTTTGTGAATTACTACTGCCCTTAAAAATGGAGCAACATAACGGGTAAAGGTCTCTGTAACTTCGCCTTCGGCACTCCACAAAACCTGATTTCTATGTTTTGGGTTGGTTGGATCGTAATGTCCGCGCATTAACACTCCTCCTTGTCCATCCATGCTGAAAACTGTGGCTCCACGTGAGAGTCCCATCAGAAAAGTCAAGTCCCAGAAAATCGGAGGCATATCAAACAATTCACCGGTACGTGCACCTGTTGACTCACCCAGCTTCTTAAAACCAACTTGTGCCCAATACCAGCCTCCATCTTCCCATGCACCTGTATTTTCAATTGCACCAGCCAAATACATTCCAAACAAAGCACTTTGTGTAAACAATTGCTTGTTAAAGATATTGTTTTTTTGGGAAAATACAATGTGTGATTTGTATTTCTGAATAAGGTTGGCAGTACAAGTATCCTGATAGATTTCCAACCATTTGTTCTCATCATAACAGCCGTCAGCTTCATGAATTATTTTACCATATTTTGCACAAAGTTCTACCAAACGACGGATATAAAGGGCACTTTCATTTGTACCATACCACGATCCAAGTGACTCACCCCCTTGAATTCCAATCACATTCGGGTAATCTTGAAATGCCTTCTCAACGAGTGCGAGCGATTGCCAGTCATTCACCGCTGAAGGGTGGTGCGAGCGGATCAATACAGAAATTTTCGATTCTTTTGTTAATGCTAATTGTTTTAAAAGGTCATTCTTGTCTGCTACAACGATGGCAAAATAAGGCTTAAGATCCTCCGGAAGGGCAGGTACCATTTTGCCTAAATCGGCACGAACTGGAGTTTCAATGGTGAAAAGTGGTTTGTCCACAGAAATTTTTCGCTGCACAGCCAATTCAGTGTGTTTTGAATTGGTCTCAAAAGCGTTCACTTTTGACCACTCTCCTATCAACTTTCCACTGGTTGCACGAATTCTCCAATAATGTTGACCGTCTTTGGGGAGCTCTTTGGGGAGGTAATAATTCAATCCACTCGATTTTACAATCACCGATTTTGGATTCGCCATATCCGGAAAGTCGGACATTTGTAATTCATAAGCCTGGGCTTCAGGCGATATTACCCAACGATAATAGGTAGCGTAATCTGTAATCTTTGATCCATCAAGTGGTGAAATCAGTTGAAGGGGCGAAAAAGGTTTAGGACTCAACAATACGGTATCTTGGCTTTCAGTACTACCTTTCAGCGTTTTTTGTAAAATAAAAGAATTAACCCCTTTCCAATTTGTAAGTTTACTCAGATCCAGACTTTGCTTACCTGCATTGGAAAATGAAGCAACGGGAAGTGTCACAGATGGATCTTTGGCTGAAATGATCTTATAGTCAATCCTTTCGCCTTTAGTAATTTTACCAACCGATACGTTTAACAAATAAGGCTTATTAAAATCCAATGTTAAAGCAGCCATCTCGTTTTGATGATTGATGCTTAAATTTGTGTAGTCCGAAACTGCTGCAAACTTTTTGAATTGACCGTTATAATAAACTGAAACAGGAGAACAGATCTCAGGCTCTTTATTTTGCGTAATGGATTCGATACTGTTTTTTGAAATTTGGGAGATGGGTAAACCACCACTGGTTGCTGTTATATACAAACCTGATTCCACAGATTTACCAGGCGCTATCGTAAAAGGATATTGACCTTGCGTATGCTCTACTAAAGGTAATTCAAAAGCATCCGCTCCAAACTGCCAAACCATAGAACCTTTGAGAATATCTTTGGGATATTTAATGAGTGAAGAGACAAATAAACCGACTCCGTTATCGGATTGCAAACCGGTCCAAATCGGTTGACTTACCCAGGCTACCCGTATGGTTTCACTCTTCACATTTTTCACCTTCTCTGTCTGCAAAAATGGGGACTTCAATGCAGCACCATATTTGGCATATACAAAACCACCCCGTCCCACGTAACCTACATATACCGGGTATTTCCCATTGTTTATAAATTTGAGGGAGTATTTTAATACCGGACTTCCGGAAAGAAGCGTATAAGTTTCGACATAATCAATAGAGCGGGCATACCCTTCAAACTGTTTTTTGAGGGATAACACGACCTCTCCATTAGGATTAGCCGAAACCGATGAGGCAACAATTTTAGACAAACGTGTACTGATCATCCCTTTTCCATCTAATCCTGCATCGATGGGTTCGAAATTAGCGGTAGGTTTAAATGAACGGGTATCACTCACACGGCCACGGGAAATACTATCCAGCCATCCATAATAGGCTCCATTTGTCAACACTTCGGAACTGATGTTGCTAGCTCTTGAACCATCGAGTAAAAGATCCCATTTATCATTCGTCAATCGAAGTTTTACAACCCCATTGGATAGTGAGCCGTTGTGGTTTTGCTTGTTCCAATCAATCACAACTGCTTTCGATGGTAATTGATCAGAAGCTGGAACAATTTGCAATTTAATTGATTGAAAAGGGTTTAACGAAACAAAAAGTTGTATCGTGTTTTTATCACCCACTTTTGTAAAATTGAGCGAAAGTGGCTCATTTGTTTCTGTCACATAGGCTTTTATGGGGGAACCTATGGATTTACCCAAAAGTTTGTAGATCTCCTCCGCATCAAGTTTTACAACGGTGGAATAAACTGCAAAACTATTGTAATTGTCTATTGAAATGACAACTCCATCACTTTGTATACTTTTACTGGCTTTTATTTCTCCTATAAGGTTAATCGAAATGAACGAAAATAAGAGAATAATAGACGTTTTCATGATTTTATATTTGTTAATGATGTGAGATATTCAAATTGTAAAGGTATCCTATTAATTGAGATAATTAATTTGGCTGTATATAATCAGAAAAATCTTTTTCAAGATGCAATTCATTCATTACAGGAGTTTTAAGCCCTTGCATCTCCATCTTTTCAGGCTCTAAACATTCCAACGCAATAATTTCATTTTTCCCTTTTTTCAACCATGCACCAGGGCAATAAAGTGTTTGCTGCGGACCGATATTCCAATACCTTCCCAGATTATGTCCATTTACCCACAGTACGCCATGTCCTAAATTCCTGAACTCCAAAAAAGTATCACCAACCTCCGACAATGTAACCTGCGCTCGCCAAAAAGAAGAAGATTTCTTACTTACTGATTTGAATTTCAAATTAGAGATAAATGTACTATCAAGCGGCATTTTAAAGACCTCCCAATTGCGCAACTCTTTGGAAATGCCAGCCACTGTGCGATTTACTGGAGCCATCAATCCCTTCAAATAAACGCTTCCATCATTTGGTCGCCCCATTGCCATTACAAAAATATCAAGCCTGCTTTTTTTGGTAATCTCTGGCAGTTGAACTTTATAGTTTGAAATTCGTTTATCCATGACACCTAACTTTTTCCCATCGAGATAGATCCAAGCAAAATCAGAAATTCCTTTCACTGAAATTTCACTTGCAGCCCCAGGAGCAAGCTCTGTGCGATAAAGTATGGCTCCATATCCTTGATCATACGCTTCCATATTTCTTGGAATTACATCAATAATTGGAGATATACGAGTATCAAAAACGGACGAAGATTCTTCGAATTGAAATGTGGGTATACTTATAATATTGATGGGCTTTGGAACCGGAGGAAGCACCTCCCCCACTTCAAGATGTTTAGAAAGCACATCTTGAATTTTAAAAAACTTATCTGTTGTTTGTCCTGATTCTGAAACGGGGGCATCATAATCATAACTAGTTGTCAATGGACGTAATGGTGGTCCGCCACCGGATGCCCACAATCCAAAATTAGTACCACCATGTGCCATATACATACTAAATGAGATCTTATTAGATAACATCCAATCAATATCTTCAACAACGGTTTTAACATTTCCGGCTTGATGTTTCCGACCCCAAGAATCAAACCAACCTGGATAAAATTCGCCATTGGCATAAGGTCCTTCTTTTTTAAATGTTTTTAATATACCGATTGCTTCCTTTGCTTC
>Ga0114951_10005486_pt1 | contig 11681 bp, 11 predicted proteins | sample AM7aDNAmetaG_FD_88677 | JGI IMG/M metagenome (GOLD analysis project Ga0114951, IMG submission 88677) | Freshwater microbial communities from Finland to study Microbial Dark Matter (Phase II) - AM7a DNA metaG | ecosystem: Environmental > Aquatic > Freshwater > Lake | place: Finland: Lake Alinen... | reverse complement strand
TGCGGTGTTCATCTTCAATCTCTTTGAGGGTGCGAATAGCTGCCATGTTAGCGTCAAATCTGGCAGCGGCGCCAGCGTCAAAGCCGATGTCCAGGTCGTCAAGCTTGATATCCCTGGCGGCTGATTTTGGCGGTATAGCGGGTTCATTGACCGGAGTTTGTGAGGGCTCGGTTAGTCGATTCTCCCCTCGTATATCTCCTGATTGATTGCCGTCCGCCACGCTTCGTCGCTCGATACTCCCTGTTGCATCAACGACTCCGCTGCCTGACGGCAGGTCTTCACTATGGATTTCAGATACTTTTCGAGCTTCTGGCTCTTGTCCAATGACCGGTATTCCTGCGGATTGCTGTCTCTCAGATAATGCCGCGCCTTGCTCATCAGGTCGCTGTCCGAATACGTCACTGGCTCGTCCGGTGGATAAGTCACCTGGTCGTTCACTTTGGGCCTCCTTTACTTCATTCGTCATAATATTACTGGTCTGTTCGGTCGTCAAGGGGGGTTCATTCAATCCCTGGGATTTCTGTCTGAGTTCCCGCATCTTGCGGAGTTTCTCTTCCAGATCATTGATAGTCGTATCCATATTTTCACCTTCCTTATTCGATGCGGGCTGCTTCATAGTTTCAGGCGATTTATTTCCTGAATCTGCTTTTTGTATTTCCGGTCCCACTCTTTTTGTGCTTGTATCTCCTCCGGTGTCGGATTTTTCCAATCTCGGGTCACCGGCCGTAGCGGTGGCAATTGGTAGACTCTCTTTTCCGAGTTCGTTTCGTTGTCGGTTAATGATTCCATTGATTAACTCCTCTTTGCTGGGTGCCACCATGCCTAACATTCCTTCCTGGCCTTTTGGCGGCGCCTCAACTATTTTTTCCGCTGATTCGCGGAGGAATTCACGGATTAATTTCGGCCTTTGGCCGATGGTATCCAGATGGTCTAATATTTGGCTCTGGAAAGGCGTCAGTTCATCGCCAAACATATGAGATTGCTTCAAATAATCCTGTACTTTGAGATTCGTTTGTTTGAGTCTGGCATAAGTATCAATAGCTATAGCAAGGTCCGAAGTCATTTCCAGATTTGCTTCACGATCACCGCTGTTAATCATGGCCTCTGCCTTGGCCATATCCGGGAGACTCTGGAACATGCCGTTCTCTATGTTTTTAATGAGCGGATCAACGGATTCGCTGAAGGTACGGGTAAGACGTTTGCCGGATTCATCTGGATAAGTCTTGGCAAAGACTGCCATTTTCAGCCGCTGCAATCCCTGTTGGTTGATTTGGCCGCTGCTATCCGCCAGGGCGGCTCGTTCATTGGGTGGCACAGTCTGTAGAAAATGATTGACAATATGATCATTAGCCTTAGCTCTCAAAGCCTGGTCAATGGTCTGATCTTCCCCTACCGATAAGGTATCCAGAACACTACTCGAAAGGCGTTTGGAATCCACAAGAGCTTGCTCGAAAGGACTCATGCCCATAACCGCTGCCTGGTTAGCTTCCTGAGCAAATTGCACTCGATCAACCGGCGTCTCCCGCTCACGGACCAAAACCGGATGCGGTATCCTTTCAACTTCTTCGAACGGGATGCCATACTTGCTGGAACTAGCGGTAAGCATATTTTTGTAGAGTTCCCACCGGCTCGAATCTTCGCCTGCAGCTTTCCGTAGTGCCAGGACACGACCATTGCCGCTTTCCACTACGTCATCGCTGCCTACTATCATTGGTCCGGTATCTAACATGCCGGTATCGGTGAGGAGAACGCGAGGATTCAAGTTTTGCGCCATGTTGTCAATCTGGGCGCGACTTGCTGCCCGATCGCGGAGTCTTGGTTGTAACTCCTGCGGGTAATGCGGATTAGGCGTTAGAGTATCTGTATGGGACGGAATAAGATTGTCGATATCCACGATTTTATAGCGAAACTTATAAATCTTATCCAGGTCGCCTGGATTAGCGCCATAGGCTTCCGTAGTGTTGCCCAATAATTCATTTAATTTAGCCCCAGTAACCAATTTTCACCCCCTGGCTGACGTTTTTGGCGGAAGTGTCAGAAAATCGACTTCCTACGTTTCGATTCTGACAGAGTATTTCTGTCTGTCCTTCCTTCAATACCTCTGGATTTAGCCTCAAACTGATTCAACCGGCGCCTCCCCTTTTGTCTGGCTTATCAGTTTTTCTACGATTCTTTTAACTCGCCTGTTGCGTATGGAATTCAAAACGAAAAAGCCAATGATGGGAAGGAAGCACACTGAACTAATATAAAAGCTATGGTATTTTTGAGTAAGAGCAATCGCCAGAACAAAGCTTGCGATCATACAACCAGCAAAATAGTTTGCGTACTTCCGGCTACTCTTTTCGTACTCCCGGTTCTGATAGATCATCGTTAGCTCTTTTCTGGAAAGGTCGGTCAGAGTGAACTTGTCCGTATCTGTCCGTTTTTGGCTGCGTAAGAGAACTCTAGCCATTAGCGATCGCTCCTTCTCGTTAGTGCGCCATGCTTCGTCCGATGGACCGCTACTCTCCGAGCTGGCATCATGGGAACACCGTGGGAATTAAGCGGAGCTCCCGGCAACTTCCCTTTTTCAAACTTTTGAATAAGATTGGCTTTCAAGGCTGCGATACTATTACCGAGACTTTGTTTAATAAAGGCTTGTTGCCCCGGCGGAACAGGCTGGATTACTTCACCTTCCTTTGTGATGGCTACCTCTTTGCCTTGCACTCTGGCGTTTAATCTGCCGTCGTCGTGGACCTGAGTAATAGCGTTGCCATGATCAAATTTAAGGGACTCTTCTACAGGTTCATGGAAGGGATTGACTCCCATTCCCTGTAATTTGACTTTGGCAGCTGACAAATTCGGAGCATCTACCAGAGCAAGCCCTTCTTTGCCGCGCTTATCTTCACCCAGGGCGGCATAATGTTTCTCGTGGCCAATCTTTGCATTGACATTTGTGTGGTTCGAAGGTTGCCGACGTTCAGATGGTGAAAGTGAGCCTTTGGCTGCTACCGGTATCCCCGGAGCACGATGGCCTTGCTCGAACCTCTTCTTAGCTGCTGCCTCTGGATTCTTAGCACGAACTGTTTGAGTCTGACGGTTTCCTTTTCCGTCCACGGTTGGGACCTCGAAATCCTGATTGCGTTTTTTCATGTTATCTATCACTCCTTCGGGTTATCCCGCCTTGTTTCGTTACGTGCATTTTTACTATTCGGTAAGGTTTCTCTGCTGCTGGAACCCCTAACTTACCACCCAGGGCCGGTACCGCGGCACCTACTAATCTGGACACCCGGCGATTATTAGTAGCAGCACTCTTCTGAATAGCGCTTGCCAGATCTTCATCCTGAGTGAAATAAATATCGCTGCTGCCTTTCCTGATATGAGCTATCTCGAAGCCAACTTGCAGATCTGCGTCTTTGAGAACCTTCCCGCCCAACGCCTGAATAGTATCCTTGGTCGTGGTTAGATCAGCGTTTTTCATACCTTTCGGCGGCTTGAAAGACGTATATTCAACATCATAAGGGTATGGGCTGATATGATGGACGACATTTGAGCCCAATTTACCTTGATTCCAGACGATCGTGCCATCCGGCCAGTCGGTTTGCTCGGTTTGTCCTCCAGGCTTAGGTGACTTGGGAAGTCTCAAATGAGGGTCGAGGGGTGTCCTTTCCGGTGGCCTGTCAGGACGATTCCGGTCTGGTATGTCCGTCTCTGGTCTGTCCGGTCTGTCTGATTCTGGCCTATCCGGTGGCTTCCTATCGGTCGGCGGTCTTTCCGCAGTTGGCCTTTCGGTAGGTGGTCTGTTAGTCGGCGGCCTATCCGTAGATGATCTGTCCGGCGTTCTATCGGTGGTATCTTTGCCGGTATCGGTTCGACCGGTATCAGCCAGGCCGCTGTCGGAGCGGCCATCATTTTGATTAGTGCCGGTTCTGTCGTTAGTATCGACTCTGGCATCGTCGGTTCTGGCATCACCGGTCACTCTTCCGGATTGTGCCGGTGTTTTTTGCTGGCTCGCTGTTCGTGAAAGAGCCGCTCCGGTGTCGGAATCTCTAACCTCGGTAATCTCTCTTCTAAGCTCTTCGCCACCTTTGCGGACTGCCTCAAGAGCCCTGTCCCTTGCGGTTTCAGTTGCTTCCTTGCGTAGTTCGTTTCTGGCATCCTCTCTTATCTCTTCCAATGCCTCACGTTTAGCGGCTAAGGCTTCGTTCTTACTGATATTGCCTTCTTTCAAAGACTTATCTATTGCGCTGAATTTGTTGGCAATAATCTCTTCTTTGGTAGTCCCTAAATCTTCTACAGGTGAAGCCTCCTTGCCTCTTAACTCTCTGATTTTGTTGTTCAATCCTGGGCCGATATCCGCCAGCGCATTCTTGAGTGCTGTGCCTTTGAGCTTATAAAGTTCTTTCAGGGTATAGGGTGTAGTTCTCCCGCCCTCAAGATACATCTGGAAAAGCTCAATTCGGCCGTTCGCATCACGAGTAAAATACTCTCCCTTGTTCTGGTGCAGAATTTCGGCCAGCCGGCTTCTAAGGTTCATGGTGCGCTGTATTTGAGAGCCGTTGGTGATTACGTTCTCGCCCTCGGCAAAAATCCTGTATTTTTTGAAGCCTTCTACGATCTGGTTAGTGTCCCGCGCTCCATTAAAGATTTTCTCAGCAACTATTTCCATTTTGCCCAGTTTTTGTTGTGCCACTAATCTGGGCAATCCCTCAATGCCGGCGTCATGGATGATCAGAGCGGATTGTACCTGACCCTTACTGCCATAAGCCGCTTGATGAGCAAACTTGTTTGCAACCGTTGGCGCTGTATAAAGACCGCCCTCGCTTCCGGCTACTTTAACACCCGGAGTAACATCGGTAGCCACTGTCTTTTCTACCAATTCGCCGGTAGTGGGGTCTTTGACCTTATACTTCGCTTCGATGGTTATAGGTTCCTTATCCTTATCGAGAGTCTTGTTTACTTTAGTAAGGTAGCTCTCTAGCCTGGTTTTGGTTCCGAAGGCGCCGGTTCCTTTCTCAAAGACTTCGCCATGGGGAGTAGCACTGAAAGACGCCTTGCCGCCGACTACCTTTTGGAAGCCTGTGCCGGGGATTTTGACTTCATGGCCGGCATAATTTACTGACGCTGTTTCTCCTGTATCATGTAGCCGCCTCATTAAACTTGCCATCGAATTACGAGCTTCTTCAGGTGTGGCTTTAGGATCAATTACCAGTCGGACAGTACCACCGCCTGAACCTCCGGCCTCTGAATATATTTGTCCGGGCCTTATTTCCCCTGGAACTGTGCGTGTCTGAGCGGCTTTGAGTGGAATTTTATAAGGATTAGCTACATCTTCAGCCAGATTGCGAGCCTTTCCGATAACTCCTATCGGAAGAACAGTCATTATAATACCGGCTGCTTTTTGAGCCGGTGTCAGATCATTCCAGTCTTTGATCGTGGTAACAGCGGCAGTCCCACTTATGAGTGCTGCACCTCCCCTGGTAATGACATTCTCCAGCGAGGTCTTGGCATTGAGATTACCTAACTTCATTCCTACCTGGGTTTTCTCCGGGATAGATTCAATCTTTTCGGCAGCTCGATACAACTTGGCGCCAACTGAGGCGGAAGTATCCGTTGCCCTGGCAGTGTCAGCCAGCTTCTGCAATGACTCGGTATCTCTGGTCAACTTGGGTAGTTGTTTTTCTATCAACTCCAAATCAGATTTTGCGTTTTCAGCGGCTCCCTCAAGAATCGACTTCATAGCAGGTTTCGTCTCTTCAGCCGCTACCTGGACTGCCTTTTGATAAAGTGCCTCTTGTGCAACTTTCTTTTCTAAAGCCGCACCCAGCTGTTCCGTGGCGTCTTTGGCCGCGAGTTCAACGGCATCCCGCCCACCTAATGAAGCTACTTTGGCCCCAACACTTATTCCTTTGAGACCGATCTCTCCGGCTTTAATGAATTGCCCGGCAACCGGTATTAGGACAGCAACATCCAGAGCCGGATAAACGACTTTCTGCCAACCGGATAGCTCGTTCCAGTTCTCCGCTGTAGACAATCCCGGGATTACCATATCAGCGACCAGATGGGCGGTATATTTGGCCACGCCGGCATTTGAATACTCAGCGTCTACCTGTTTTTGTACCTGGTTAGCAACATCCAGATTCTGATGGGCTGCCGCTGAGACCTGTGCTCTGGTGAAACCGGCGTCGAGAAGATTTGTTATTGATTTGTCCTTATCTTTCTCGGAGTCGAGTAAAAACTTATTGATATTGTAGTTTCCGTCGGCATTTTTATAAGGCTCTAATTTTGTAAGCGCTGCATCCACCTTAGCTTGGTCGACTTCTGGTGGCGGAGTTGATGGACCGGGAGAAGGCAGAGACACAACCTCTCCGGGTGCCGGCGGGCCAATAAATCCGGATGGCAAAGTGATAGGCTTCTGGTCTGCTTTTGGAGTAGGAGTTATATCCACCGGCCTGGTCGGGTCTGTTACATCAAAGGTTTGTCCAGTTTCAGTGTCGACTGCAACATTATTCGGAGGCTTTACTTCTACCGGCCTGGATGGGTCGGTAACATCGTAAGATTTGCCTGTCTCTAAGTCGACCGCAGTACTACCTGAATTCACTGGCTCTGGTTTCGGTTTTGGTGGTTCCGGTGGGGTAACACTCACTGTCCCTGTTACCTGAGATCTTCCAGTCTGTGTGTTGATTACGTTTACTTCATGAGAAGCCGGGTCAACAACGACTCTATTCTGATTACCGGCAACATAATATGGTCCTTCGGGGTCATTGTAAGCCCACTCAGTGTATTCCGGTGTGCCGAACATTGGCCGGACCAAATTAGTATCTTTCACCGTTGGGTTATCCGAGTTTCCTGGCATGGTCGGGCTCCTTGATGGTTTCAGACTTTGCCTCTTTGATACCGGCCTTAACTATCTTTTCCAATGCTTCCCAGATTTTCGGGAAATATCGCATAACCAGAAAAGAGCCAATGGCTGCAAAGCCGGCACCTATTCCTTGAGCAAGTCCCTGTAAGAATATTTGTGTGAGTGTCATTTTTCTTTCTACCTTTCGAATACGACCTTGCTTTCTACCTGCAAAGCCTGAAGCGTTTGCATAGTCGACTGATACCGGAGCGTCATTTTCTGGTCGGAATGCCCTAGAAGTAATTGCAGAGACTTCAGATTACCGGTTTTCATTAACCTGTTTACTGCGCCGCCATGCCTGAATAAATGAGGATAAATGCGCTTGTAATCCAGGCCGGTCTTCACGGCACATTCTCTTATCATCTGCCATGCCCTCACCCTGGTAATAGGAAAGAACTTGTCATTCGGTCCAAAGCCGCAGCGCTGTGCGAAGTCGCCCAGGTGATAAGATAGTTTCTCCGGCAAAGGAACTAGCCGCGGCTTGTTACCCTTGCCGATCACTCCGACAACGTGGACATTCTCGATAACCTTTCGATGTGCCGGCGTCAGCTGCAAACTTTCAGAGATCCGCAAACATCCCTGGAAAAGCACTAATATTAGTAGCTCATTCCTTTCACCGTCCCGCATGGTCTTGGCGGCGTCGGCCAACTGGTAAACCTCGGACTCGGTTAAAAAGGAAACCGGTCGGCTTGAGTCGGTATGAGAGAAAACTTTACCGTTGGGTGTTCTGTTAATTAATGCGGTACTTTTCTTAATTTCCACTAAAGCTGTGTCCATTTTCTTAAAACCTCAAAACTTTACAAAATATACTTCTTTTGTTAAGGTGGCTATCTGCCCTTGCCACGTCTGAAGATCTCCACCCAAACGAATTCATAGACAAAGATGCCAATTCCCATAATGGCAACAACCAGACCTTCCCAGAAGGCCGTTGAATTATAGATAGGATTGGTGTTGCCCGAGGTGGCATAGACCAGACCGTAAATAACATCCAGCATGGCAACCGGTACCATTACGTATACCGGCCGTTTCCAAAAACAAAGCGCATTCAACATTCCAACAAGTATCAGTTCGGTCATTCAGCCGCCTTCTCCTGGCCATCCGTCTTTGATAGAACCATGGCCTTGAATTTGTCATAGTCGAATCCGTCAAAGTTAATCCAGGGTTTATTCTTATTTCCGCCACGCCTGATACCACACTCGGATAACAGCTTGCCGAGATTACTTCGGTCTTGCTCAGCCAGGCCGCCACTGAAGGAAGAGTAGAAACCTTTCAACCATACGGCTCTATCACCCTCCGGCATCTGGTAAATCTTTTTGACGTTATCCAGAGCCGCGCGGAGTGCTTTCTCACCGATCGGATACTTGTCGAGAAAATCCTTGCTCTCGCTGCCGATCTTGACGGAACTCATGCGCATATCCACTCTGAATAGAGACTCCACGATATTAATATCCTGCCAGCTATCAAAGACGGCTTTGTGCTTATCATCTCCAAACAGGAAGCGCGGATATAGTGTACCTTCATCCACTATGGGGTCCTCACCCTTGCGCAGCTTGTCCTTGGTTGACTCGCCAGTCCATTGCCCGGATTGGTCATACCATTTGACATCGATCTCTTCTCCAGGTTCTATTCCGCTATTGTCTCCGAGACTTCGGCTCACATCTTTATAAGCCGTCTCAATATCTATCTGCCAGCGGAGACTTTTATCAATCAAGGTATCATCCTGGGCTGCAATAAATAAGGAATTAAAGCCATGACGAATCTGCCGGACGAAGGCATTGATTAAACGGTTTTTCCAGGTCTGTGAGGCCAGATGGGAAATAATATCCGGGGCCTCATCCAGGGCGATTATTACATGCTTGTAGTCGTCACTCTGCATCAGCAGTTTTTCAAAATCAATCGTCTCGTTTTTAACGTGCTGGAGGTAAGTCTTGCCGTCAGGTCGATAGCGGCGTATCAAAAACTCGATTGCATAGTTGGAGATTATCCGCATGTTGTAGAGGATAACGGCGAACACAATAAAGAAGGTCATAGCCACCGACTTGCCGGCGCCACGCCGGCCACTGAAAAGCCAGACGTAAGAATCTCGGTCTAACCGGATACTATAACTTCCCCCTTCCATAGAAGAACTGGTATGGGCATTGGCAGGTCCATTACCAAGGAAGTATTTTTCATCCAGTATGACAAGGTCCTCAGGAGGCCCTTGGTTGGTTGACCCATTGGCAGAGCTTTGGTTTTTTTCGGTGGTTACCGTTACCATTTCGACTCCTGTATTGTTTGCCCGAGTACCCGACCCCTGGGCTGAAAATGAAGTATCTCTTCGCGGTTACTCTTCTCTAAAGCTGATTGTATGGCGGTCTGGGGGGTACTCCCCCCCAGGATTAATCTTCTCTTCGGCGGGAATCCTCTTCCTCTTTTTTCTTGGCCGCTCTTTGGACATCCTCCTCAACATTTTTACTAACTCCCAGACCTGAAGGCACTATGATGCCGGTTTCTATCATGGCTGCCAGAGCACGTCCCCAACCGCCAGCGGCTGGTAGCAAAATAAGATATCTCCGAATTTCGTCAATGCCACATTGAATATTGAACTCATCACAGTGAGCCCAGGCGTCCATGATCGCATGTACCTTCTTGACCTCTTCCACATTCTTAAAGTTAAGAGATGTCCATGCGGCTGCCTCTTCGGCGGTCGAAGGAGGAGTTAGTATCTGACCGGCCAAACGCCGGTTACCGGACTTGGTATAAAACGGTTTGCCCTGGCCGTTTCCAGCACGATGATTGGTTTCAACCTTTTCTTCTGCCCCAGCTGTTCCATCCAGTTCGGGCATATCATGGATATCCTGGACAGGTTCTATCTCTTTCTCACTGCTTCCAATTCCGTTTCCGCTACTCATGTCTCAATCCCCTATATTCTCGAAAGTGCTATGATGCCTAAAAATAGAAGGCCGCCACAGAACACCCACATGAATACTTGATTTAGCTTTTCCCATTGTGTCGCCGGTGCCTGGAACATGGCGCGAACAATATCCAGACAATGCGTAGCCCTCCAAGCTCTTTGGGCGGTATTCTTACTCGCAATCAAGGTGTCTCTAAAGTCATAACCTTTGACCACTCCGCCTTTCTCTACACAGAGTAACCTGGCGCCGTTCTTGGGCATTGAAGGATCACAGAAGATCTGAGTTATTAAATTCTCTTTTATGGTCTTGAACTTGATTCCATCTTCGGTAAAAACCATAGCGTTATAGTTCAGGACAGCGGCTCCGCCTGATAAGGGCGGAGTACCGGTATCGCTATTCAGGAATGATAGAGAATGGTCAGATACCGGCGATGCCGAAGCCACCGATACCGAATTCCCTACCCCAGCGTTATCCTTTTTGGTTATCCTGTTTCTTAAGACACCGACCAGGATTACAACTAGCAATATAAAAAATCCGATTCCGATGCTTATCAGGGTGGCCGGATCATGCAATAGAGTTAGTATCCGATTCATAAAATTTCTACCTTCATCTATGCTTAAAGAACATAAAGCCCATGGCGATCAGGACTATGAAACCTACAATGTAAGATATCGTTTTCATCATTTCGGCATTAACGCTCTTGTTGGCCTCCGAAGAAACCTGGGAACGTGCCTCTTTCCATTTGGCTTCCGCCAGCTGGTCCAATGAAACCAGAGAATTGCGTTCTGCCTCTGTCAACCGTCCAAGGGGGTCCAGCGGTATATAACTCCTTTCAGATATGGGCAGCACCAGACCCTCCACGCCCTCCATCGGCATACGCAGCTTATTGATAAGGATCCATGACATTTTTTCTACTTTGTTAGAGCACCAACCAATACCCAGGTCCAGCAAGACTTTACTGGCGATTCCGTTCTCCGATAGCATCACACACAGGATAGTGCGGTGTGGGCTGGTGAACAGTGATCCTATGGACTTAAATATCGAGAACTTCCAAATATTAGCTGACCGAAAACCCATAGAATTATTACCTCCGGATGTTTTTCTACCTTTCAGCCGGGAACGTCTCCTGTCTTATCCATCCGAACCCCGGACATTTGCGGAGACGTTCCTGGCCAAAAGGGAAAGGTTAGGCTCCCTGGGTAGAGGCAGCGCCCTTGGCGCGATGGCGAAAACCACCTACAGTAGTGGCACCGCCGGCGAACAGTCCACCGAGCCACAGCAACACCGGGACAATCTCCACGACAATCTGTAAAGCAATGTAGTTGGCGATTGTTGGCAGTGTGCGGACCGCTTCGAGAGCACTCATGATCGTAGGGAATAAGGCCGCAAAGAGGATGATCTCCAGGATTCCAAAGACCATCAGAAGTATGCTGGCGCCATTGGCCACCGCCTGATCATACCCATGTTTGTAGCCCCATACTCCGCCACCCACGATGGTTAAGAGCAGCAACGTAGGAGTTACCCCTACCACAACCTCATAGCCAATGTAGGCTGAAGCATTAGCTACGGCGAGGTCCAGGCCAATGTAGGTCATGATCGTCTGGAACATGGTGACCGCCAGCACCATGGCCACAACCGACATGATCATGAACATGAAACCACCCTGTTTACCCTTAGTTAAGTTCTGCATGTTTCCTTGTTCCTCCTTCGGAAAAAACTTTATTTATTTTGAACATTCATAAGGCCGCGCGACCCTACTCATGTCTGAACGCAGCTACGCAGGCGCCGACGATTGCCACGATGCAGCCGATAATCAAAAATGCAGGAAAGAAAGTGGCCAGAAGATCAATGTAACTGGGCAGACGCGGCACCAGGTAATCAATGATAAGTGTTCGAGTGTCGCCAGG
>Ga0114951_10005485_pt1 | contig 11681 bp, 9 predicted proteins | sample AM7aDNAmetaG_FD_88677 | JGI IMG/M metagenome (GOLD analysis project Ga0114951, IMG submission 88677) | Freshwater microbial communities from Finland to study Microbial Dark Matter (Phase II) - AM7a DNA metaG | ecosystem: Environmental > Aquatic > Freshwater > Lake | place: Finland: Lake Alinen... | reverse complement strand
GCTCAGAATGACTTTCTCTTCCCCGTGCAAGACCTCCTGCATCACTTGGCTGTCGTGCACCGAGGCGGTCGTCGTGGCGACGCTGTGCACCAACCCACTGCCCACATCCACTGGCGGGTTCGTAAACGTTGAAGGCTGACGTTCGTCCACAAGAAAAAAAGCACACTTTCGTGTGCCTCCTTTCGTTGAGACTGAATTACCGATTACGCTTTCGCGATCTTGATCACTTTCAGCCGGCCAATCTTCGGCAGGTCGCCGACGATGGGCTTGGCGTAGGCGATGAACGCGGAGGTCACGTCGTTTCCGGACTTGTTGATGAACTCGTCGGGCATGTGACGGGTTTCCTTGGCAACGTTCTTCAACTCGGTGCGCTCGATGGTGACGGCGTATTTTTTGCCGGGCTTGCGTTTGATGGCGGTGCTGCCGTTGTCGAATTGGCCGCCGGTGGCGAATTTGACGGCGCTCGCTCCGGCGAGCCGGGCTTCTTTGGCGTCGGCGGCACTGACGACGCCGACGAAGGAGCGTTGGAGGTAGCCGAAGGTGTCGGCGCGGACGCGGCTGATCTCGGCTTTCTCTTTGATTTCCTTGGCGAGCACGTCGCCGAGGGCGCCGCTGCCGCTGAGTTGGACGTTGCCGTGGCTGTCCACTTCCTTGGTGAACTTGGCGGCGATGGCGATGCCGGCTTCGTCGGAGATGCCTTCGGAGACGGCGACGACGCAGCGTTTGTATTTTGCGTAAACAGCTTTCACGTCGACGACGAATTTGTCCATGCTGAACGGACGCTCCGGCAGATAAATCAGATGCGGGCCGTCGTCGTGGAATTGGCGTGCGAGCGCGGCGGCGGCGGTGAGGAAGCCGGCGTGACGTCCCATGATGACGTTGATTTTGACGCCGGGGAGTGAGCGGTTGTCGAGGTTGTCGCCCATGAACGCCTGCGCAACGAACTTGGCGGCGCTGCCGAAACCGGGAGTGTGGTCGTTCTCGCGGAGGTCGTTGTCGATGGTCTTGCAAATGTGGAAGCATTTCATCTGGTAACCGGCTTGCTGGGCGGCTTCGTTGATGATGTGGGTGGTCTCGGCGCTGTCGTTGCCGCCGATATAGAAGAAGTAGCGGATGTTGTACTTCTTCAGAACTTGGAAAACTTTCGCGCAATCTTCCGGCGTCGGTTTTTTACGAACAGAACCGAGAGCGGAGGACGGCGTACCGGCGACGAGTTCGAGGTTGGCCTTGGTCTCCTTGCCGAGGTCACAGAGGTTCTCTTCGAGGATGCCTTTGATGCCGTGGAGCGAGCCGAAAATCTTCTTCATCTCTTTGTGCTTCTTCGCTTCGAGGACGGCACCGACGAGACTTTGATTGATAACAACGGTGGGACCGCCGCCTTGGGCGATGAGCATGTTGCCGACGAGCTTTTCAACTAGCATGAACTACTTCTCCTTGGGGGAAACGAGGGGTTGGGTGCTGGTCAATAGGCGTTCGATGAACGCCGTTGAGTAACGGCCTCGACGAAAATTGGGATCCTTGAGGATGATCTGGTGAAGCGGGATGGTGGTTTTAACGCCACGAATCATGAACTCGTCGAGGGCGCGGTTCATGCGGTCGAGGGCTTCGCGGCGGTCCTTGCCGTAGCAGATGAGCTTGGCGATCATCGAGTCGTAATGCGACGGAATCTGGTAGCCGGAGTAGGCGTGTTTGTCCACGCGGACGCCGAGACCGCCGGGCACGTGCATGAATTCGATTTTACCGGGGCACGGCTGGAAATTATTGAAGGGGTCTTCGGCGTTGATGCGGCACTCGATGGCGGCGCGCTCGAAGGTGATGTCTTTCTGGTCGTAGCCGAGTTCTTCGCCAGCGGCGATGCGGAGCTGTTCCTTGACGATGTCAATGCCAGTGACTTCCTCGGTGACGGGATGTTCCACCTGGATACGGGTGTTCATCTCGATGAAGTAGAATTCCTTTTTGTCCTCGCTGTAGATAAACTCAACAGTACCGGCGTTGACGTATTTAACGGCCTCGGCGGCCTTGATGGCGGCTTTACCCATTTTTTTACGCAAGTCGCTGGTCATGACTGGTGATGGCGATTCCTCGATAAGTTTCTGGTGGCGGCGCTGGATGGAGCAATCGCGTTCGCCGAGGTGGATGACGTGGCCCTTGGCGTCGGCGAGAATCTGGAATTCGATGTGGCGCGGGTTCTCGACGTACTTCTCGATGTAAACGGTGGCATTGCTGAACGCGCGTTCGGCCTCGGTACGGGCGGTGTGGAACCCTTTGACGAGCGCGGGATCGTTGTGGGCGATGCGCATGCCGCGTCCGCCGCCGCCGGCGGCGGCTTTGACGATGACGGGGTAACCGATTTTGCGGGCAATCTTGAGGGCTTCCTGTTCGTCGCCGACGGGACCGTCGCTGCCGGGGACGAGGGGGACGCCTGCCTTTTTCATGGTCTCGCGGGCGGCGATCTTGTCACCCATGGCGCGGATGGCGCTGGAAGGCGGCCCGATGAACTTGATGTTGCAGTTCTCGCAGACCTCGGCGAAGTGGGCGTTCTCGGCGAGGAACCCGTAGCCGGGATGGATGGCTTCGACGTCGCCGATCTCGGCGGCGCTGATGATGCGGTCAATCTTTAGGTAGCTCTCCGAACTGGGGCCTGGACCGATGCAGACCGCCTCGTCGGCAAGCTGGACGTGGAGGCTGTTGGCGTCGGCCTGCGAATAGACGGCCATGGTGCGGATGCCGAGTTCCTTGCAGGCGCGTATGATACGCACCGCAATCTCACCGCGGTTTGCGATCAGGATCTTGTCAAACATGGGCCGTTATTTGGGACGGACAGCAAAAAGTTTCTGGCCGAACTCGACGGGCTTGGCGTTCTCAGCGATGATTTCGGTGATGACGCCCTTACATTCAGCCTTGATCTCGTTCATGACCTTCATGGCTTCGATGATGCAAACGACCGTCTCCTCGTCCACCGAGGCGCCGACCTCGACGTATGGCGGCGAATCGGGCGATGGAGAGCGGTAGAACGTACCAACCATCGGGGAGATGATATGTTTACCATCGTCTGTAGGTGTGGCAGGCGTTGGAACGGAAGCGGGAGTGGTCGCCACGACGGCCACGGGTGCTGGAGCAACGACTGCCTGCTGAATGCCTTCAGGGCCGCGTCTAATACGGATTTTTAGCCCATTGGATTCCATTTGGAATTCCGATAGGTCGTTTTCCTTCATCATCTCAATGATGGCCTTGATTTGTTCGAGTTCCATGACTGTGTCCTTTGAAATAGGGGGCGAGGTTGTAGCCAGCTCACCCACGGCTGTCAATTTAGTTTTTCTCGCCTTAAGATGGGGGGAACTTTACCAGACTGCTCCCGTCTTTGTCTAACGCTTTCCTCAGCAGCTTTCAGCTCTTGGCGATAGACTTGTTCCGTCGGGTTCAACGCCGCCGCCCACCGCAACGCCTCCACTGCCAACATCTGGTTGCCCATCGCCCAATAGGCCCGCGCGAGGCGGGCGTAGCGGGCCGAACGTTCGGGATCGAGATCTACCGCATTTTTGTAGTTTTTCACCGCCAACTCGCTGCCCTTTAACTGCAATGCCGCATCTCCCACGGCCGCCCAGTAATGTGGATTGCGCGGCGCGCGCCACGTCGCCGCCACCGCCGCACGCAGACGGTCTTCGCCTACCAACATTTGCGCCTTGCCGTAAGCCACCGCCGCCGCGAACATCCGCACCTCGAACCACAACACCACCCCCACTCCCACCCCCACCCCCACCTGCAGCCAGCGGCGGCTGTTGGTTTGGGGCTGGCAAGGACGCGAAAGCCCGTGCACCACACCAAGCAACGCAAACGCTGACCATGCAATTCCCGGCACATACAGGTCGAAATCCACAAGCCCATGGACCGTCCACGCCGCCACCGCGGCTAATAGTGCCGCGCTCACCATATCGCCACGCTGGCGCGCCAGCCGCACCGCCTCCCACAGGCCGACCGCCCAGAGTGCCGCGAACACCACAAACGCCGCCACGCCCGAATCCGACCACATCTCCAGAAAGTTGTTGTGAACGAGTTGAGCTTCCTCTGTCGCCGCCGTCTTGTACTTGGGATAAATCGAGCCGAACGTACCCGGTCCAGTGCCGAGCCACGGGTAATCCCGTATGATCCGGACTGCACCGCCCCAGTAATCCATCCGCGCCTCCAGACTACTCCGCCCAAAACGCACCACTCCGCCTTTCAGCGACACGGCCAACACCACCGCCAATACCACCCCGCTCCACAACCACTGGCGGCCGGAACATTTCCGTAACATCAACCACGCCAGTACACCAGCCGCCAGCGCCACGAAACCGCCGCGCGATCCCGACAACGCCAGACATGCCACCATCACACTGCCTGCCGCGACGACCATGATGATCTTCGGCGCCAGTCCTTCCGCCTTCGACCAGAGCCAAGCCAGCGCCGGCGCGAACACCACAACGAGGTAGCCCGCCAAAGCGTTCGGATACGGCAGCGTCCCGAACACGCGCTTGCTCGTCAACTTCGCCTGCAGCTCCTCCGTCATCCGCGACGAATCCACATACGCCGTTGCGTACCGGCGGGTCGCGTCGAGGCCGCCAAACTGTTGTTCCAGCGCGGCGACACACACCAGTGCCGTTGCCGCCGCTAACGCGCCCAGCAGCCACGGTTCCCAGTGTTCCTCGCGAGCACATCGGGACGCCGCATAAAACATCACCACGCACGCGCCAAAATGCAGTAGTGTGTCCACCGTCGTCTGCCAGCAGATAGAGGTCGGCACTGCGATGACCTGTGTGACGAGAAACAGCATCGGCAACACGCCGAGCAGGCCGCGCCGCGGCACCGGCGAGCGTTCCTGAGCCAACAGGAACACGAGGACCGCTGTCGCCATCACGCCGATCTGGTTCGGCCATGACCAGAACACCCACTCGATGAAAGCGGTCGGCGGGACAGCCTGCGACTGGAGATTGACCGGCACGCTGAACTTCAGCGGCGCTAGGAACAACAGCATACCCGTCAATGCGAAGAGCCAGCGTTTCATTTAGATCAGTTTTAGCAGTCCGACTTCGAGCGCAAATGGCTCGATGATGTTACGCGCCAGCGCGTCGCGGATTCTCTCGACCGCTTCCAGATGTGCCGCTGCACGTTCGTGACTCAGTCCCGCCGCCGCGCGCTGGAGGTCCGCCCATCGGTCCGTATGGGCTAAAGCCGGCGCCTCCGCGCCCGACACGCACAACAACACGTCGGCAAACCACGTGTAGATCTCCTCCAACACCAATTCACGCACGCCACGATATTCGCCTTCCATCTGCGCCGCCCGTTCAGCTTCCAATTTTTCGCGCGCTTCCGGGTCGAGTTCCTTGTGCGGGTCCACCTCGTCGGCCTCCTCCTCGATCTTGCCTTTCATCTCCACGAGCAGTTTCGTCAGCTCCGTGTGGAGGCGATAGACATTGACGATGCCGCGCGGTTGGGCCGAGGTGAACTCAACCAGCAACGACAGCGCGCGCTCCTGCTCTGGCGTGCGCGCCGCGCGGGTCGCGCCGAAGGAGATGCGTAGGCACCGCGACAGGATCGTCGGCAGTAACCGTTGTGGTTCGGCGGTCAGCAACAGGATAATCGTGCGGTCGGGCGGTTCCTCCAGCGTTTTCAGGAAGGCGTTACTTGCTGGTTCGGTCATGCAATCGGCATCCACGATGATGCCGACTTTCATCCGTCCCGTGCCCGCCTTCAACGACACAGCCCGTTCAAACTCCCGGATCTGCGCGATCTGGATCCGACGGCTTTTCGATTCTGGGCGCACCCAATGCACATCCGGATGCGTTTCCTCCGCGATCTGCCGGCACGCCTCGCAACGCCCGCAGGCGTCGTGTTCCTTCTGGAGGCAGTTCAACGCCTGTGCCAGCGTCGTTGCCATGGCGATCTTGCCGCTGCCACGCGGCCCGGCAAAGAGGTGCGCGTGCGCCAGCCGTTCGCGTTGGAGACTATGCTGGAGACGCACAGCAACATCGCGGCTACCGGAAATCGTTAAAGGACATGTTCGATCAAGCTCCAGATTTGCTCGCTGACGGTATCGAGACTTTGGCTTCCGTCCACGAGCTTGACGCGCTGCGGTTCTTGCCTGGTGAGGTCGAGGTAGCCTTGACGAACTCGCTGGTGAAAATCGAGCGCTTGGTTCTCCATGCGGTCGAACAGCTCGCGGCCCTTGGCGCGCTCCAGCCCGATACGCGGATCGAGATCAATCACGATTGTCAGGTCCGGCAGACAATCGCCGATGGCGAACCGGTTAATCACAGCAACCTTGGTGGCATCAATCTTGCGCCCGATGCCTTGATAGACAGTGGTGGAATCAAAGAATCGGTCGGCAAGCACGATCTTACCCTTACCTAGTGCGGGGCGGACCAACTCGCGAACCAGTTGGGCGCGACTGGCACAGAACAACAGTAGTTCCGTCTCCGATACCATTGCAGCGGACTTCTTGCTGTACTGGAGGACGTGGCGGATTTGCTCGCCGACGTCCGTGCCACCCGGCTCGCGCAAGGTCAGCACCATACGCCCCTTGTCGTGCAGGCGCGCTGCGATGCGGCCAATGTGTGTGGATTTGCCGCAGCCTTCGCCGCCTTCAAACGTGATGAATTTACCGGTGTCCGCCATGGAAATCGGCAGCAATGATAGCCGCCGGTCGGAGTTGGGTCAAGAGTGGCCGCCCAGAACATTAGACTACTCCCTCCGATGTGCCTCATTAATAATGCGGCGATACTTAGAGGGCTGAATGATCAACTCCAAACGCCGGCAATGGAAGTCTGGCAGGCGGGACATTTACCGTCGGAGAGGCGGTTGGCGGTAACGGCGAAGATGTCGCGCTCGATGACGGGTCGTCGGCAGCCGGGACAAAAGGTGGTTCCAGAATCACGCAGGCCGGCGACGTTGCCGACATAGACGTAACGCATTCCGGCGTCGCGAGCGGCGGACTGAGCCTGAAGTAGAATCTCGACGGGCGTCGGCGATAAGTGGTTGAGTTTGTGTTGGGGATGGAACCGTGAGAAGTGCAGTGGGGTGTCAGGACCGACGTTCTTGACGAGCCAGGCGCACATACGTCGGATGGAGGTGAGGTCGTCGGTGTAGGCGGGAACGACGAGGTTGATGATCTCGATCCAGACGCCCATGCTCTTGAGTGTCTTGATGGTGTTCAGGACGGTTTGGAGTTTGCCTGAGTTGAGTTTATGGTAGAGCGCGTCGTCGAATCCCTTGAGGTCCACGTGGGCGGCATCGATATACTGGGAGAGGTCGCGGAGCGGGCGTTCCTCGATGGAGGCGCCGGTGACGAGGACGTTCTTGACGCCGGCGGCGCGGGCGGCTTTGCAGGAGTCGTAGGTGTATTCGTAGTAGGCGATCGGTTCGCTGTACGTGTACGAAATCGAAAGACAGCCGGTGGCTTTGGCAACAGCGGCAAGATCATCAGGGAACAGGCTGCTGCGAGCCATGTCTTCAGGGCGCAGGCCGGAGGGGATAGGTGGTCGGAGGCGTAGTTCTGGGCCGTACGCGTCTTTGGTCTCTTCCGGTTTCTTCTGGGAGATTTCCCAGTTCTGGCAGTTGAGGCAACGGAGGACGCAACCGGCGGTGGCGAGCGAGAAGGAGCGGCTGCCGGGGAAAAAATGGTAGAGAGGTTTTTTCTCAACGGGATCAATGTGGAGTGTGCATGGGTTGGCGTAGGCGAGTGTGTAGAGGATGCCGTCTTTGTTGATTTTGTTGCGGCAATGGCTGCGGTCGTCGGGTTCGAGAAGGCAGTTGTTGGGGCAGATGGTGCACTGGACGTTGCAGCCGAGCTTCATGTAGTGGTAGCCCTCTTTGGCCCAGCCGCGTTTCTTCCATAGTTCCCACAACTCGCCTTTCGGCGCATCGCCCTTAAACACGGAACCGATGTCGCCGCCCTTGGAAGAGAAAAATTTCCGCCACAACGTACCCGCGCCAGCGAGAACAGCGGCAGCGGCGATACTGCAGATGATCGCGTCGCGGCGCGTGAGGCGGGCTTCGGTTAACGGCGATGACGTTTCTTGAACCATCGGAGCCAGGCAAAATACGCCGCCGTAACGATGTGCGCAACCGCGAGCACAATAAGCGGGATGTGCAGGAACAAATGGAGGTTCTTGCCTTGCTCGGCCTTGATGAAGCGGCCGAGATGGAATCGGCCCATGATGACGTAGCCGCTGAGCAGGAAACCGATCAGCATAGCCAATAGACACCAGCCGGCGACGCGGAGCACTTTGATGAAGATATAATTGCGCGAGTGTTTCATCGCCGCTTCCTGCGGAGCCAGACCAATCCCGCGGCGGCGAGGTTCAGGCCGCCGGTCAACCAGCATGTCGCAGCCACGCCGAGCACCGGGATCAACAGCGTGCTTGCTAGCAACGCACCGAGCGCCGCGCCCGCGAAGTCTGCCGCGTACAATACCGCCGCAGTGGTCGTCGGGTCGGTGCGTTCGGCTTGGCTGGCGACGGGGAATTCCATACCGACCAACACTGCGATGCCGAACGTCAATGCGGGCACGACGACACGGACAGCGTCGAAGCTCATCGCGCTGAGCTGCACCAGCGCAAACGGCAACATTGCTGCAAACAAAGCAATGGCCGTCGCGAGCACGCTGAGCGAGGCGCGCCGGGAAAGTTTCTTTGGCCGATTGGCCAGCCACGCGCCGGCAGTCAAGCCCGCCATGAACACGGTCACGACGATGCCTACCTGATGATAGACTGAGCCGCACAAAATCTGGAACGCCAGCAGCAGCGTCACCTCCAGCGCCGACGCGGCGAATCCCCCGGCAAACACGACGATGGCGCCGCCGCGTAACAGGAACGGACACGCCAACAAGACGGTCAGCATAAACCCGATAAGTAGGCCGGTGCGGGTGGGGTTGCGGCTGAGCCAGTAGCGGAGGTGGTAGTAGTAGAGGACGGGGCTGAAATCTTCGTTGGGTGAGCTTTTCTTATCGGGAGCCAGTTGAAGCGCGCTGAGACGGTCGGTCGTCAGCATCGCGTCGAGGTAGTTACGCGTCATCAACTGCACCTTCACGCCACGCGTGGCAACCCGCGCCGCGATGTCGGTGGTCAACTCGCCGTTGGACGCGAGTACAAAAACACGTCCGCCAGGTAACAGGAGTGTGTGGCGGAACGATTGACGCAACGTTCGTTGCGCCGAGCCGAGCAGCCGGGCTAGCTCGCGGCTCACGTAATTCTCGTAGCGACTGAGCGCGAACGAGACCACGCCGTCGTTGCGAAGAACACGTTTGAGTTCCGAGTAGAACTCGGCGGTGTAGAACCGATTCAGTTGCATCGTGGCGGGTTCGGGCACATCCACGATCACGACGTCGAACTGCTCGGTGGTCTGGCGGACGAAGAGGCGCCCGTCAGTGTTGCTGGTGCGGATGCGCGGGTCGGCAAGCGACTCGGGCGCGAACCGACGGGCCGCTATGATGATCAACGGGTCCAGCTCGATATAGGTGACCTGTTCGACGGTGTCGTACTTGAGGATTTCGCGCGCGGTGCCGCTGGCGCCGCCGCCGATGAGTAGGACACGCCGGGCGTCGGGCCGCTGGGCCATTGCGTAGTGGACAGTCTCCTCGATCTGCTCGGTGTTGTGCGTCGAGAACAGCGGCACGCCGTTTTCGTTGAAGTTGAACTGGCGCGACGACTCGGTGACGACAAGCCGACCGTACGGCGAGTTTGACCGAAATAAAACCGGAACAGCGCCGTGCTGAAGCTGCGTGGTCATCTCGTCTATGTGGCGCGTGAACGCCAGCCCGGCCAACAGCACGAGCGCAACGAATGCGAATTTTTGTGCTTGCCAGCGCCACGCCATGACGGCAGCCATCGCGAGGTTCAGCGCCGCCGGCACGCAGAGCGCTCCGAAATGATCGAGCACCAACACCAGACAGAAACTGAATAGTAGGCCGCCCGCGATAGAGCCGAGGCTGTCGGCGATATAGATGCAGCCGATCTCCAGCGCCTCGTCGTGGTGCGGTTTCTTGTCGCTCATAACTGAAGAGATCAGGTCATCGTTCTCACGTCGTCTGGCGAGGATGGAACAGGCGAGTGTGAGCATAAAGCCGGAGGTCAGGCAGAATGGAGCGAGTATAATGAGGCTGGCAAATACGGTTTCGAACGGTCCGACCATGGCGCCTCTGGTAAACGCGACATTACGCAACACGCGCAGCGCGACGACCTGCAACAGCGGCAACACAGCAATGAGCAGTTGCGACGGGACAAGAAGCCGCAACGGGTTCTGCGCCTGCCGCGCAATACGCCCGATCCACGCTCCAGTGCCGGTTAGTAGTAGCCAGTTACCAAGCAGTATGCCGAGGACCATCTCGTTACCTTCGAATACCGACAGCATCTCGCGCAGGAGCGCCAGTTGCGTGACGACCGCGCCAACGCCAAGTGAGGCGATGGACAGCAACACAAGCCGCCGTGTGCCGGTGTCCCGGAGATTTGAGGTCGTCGCCATGGCGATGTCCATCAATACCGTAATGACGTTCCCACCGCGATGAAAAACACGGCGCGCCGCGGGTTAGCGCTCGCCCTCGTGGAAGGCTTCGACGTGGTAGATGAAAACTTGCACGCCGGGCTGTCGCCAGGCGTCGGCAGCGCAACCAGCTTTCTCGGCGAGTGTATTGAGGAACATGACCTTGTCGGGCAACTGGGACCAGACTTGCGGCAGGTACGTCGCGCCGCTGCCTTGCATTTGCAGCACGACGCCGTCCTTGTGTGGCTGGAGCTTGGTGAGCAGGTCGTCGGGCGAGGTGAACGCGAGCGGTTGCGGCGCGGTGAGGACGCTGACTTCGATTTCGATCTCTTTGAGTTCGCCGACGGTGACTTGCGAGAAACGACTATCGTGGATGGCGGCGCTACGGGCATTGTCCATGACAGCTTTGTAGAGCGGTTCCTGGGCAATGATGTGGCCGATGCAGCCTCGGAGCTGGCCTTGTTTGGTTAGGGTGACGAAGCAGCCGGAGTTGCCGAGGAACTTCTTCGGCAGCGTCGCCTCGTCCACCTTCGGGAGAGCGCCGGTAGCGACGACTTCGGTGAGCGTCCGTCGGGCGAGACTGATGAGTTGACGGCGTTCGTCGCGGGTGAAGTTTTCCTTTTCTGGCGCGAAGAAAGCGATGGCGGCGTAGCCGACAACGCCGACGGATTTGTTGCCGCTAGTGTCGCCGCTGTTGCGATAGTCGAGGAGCTTTGGTTTCCAGCCATTCTGTCTGGCGAGGTTGACGACGGCGAGGACAGGCCCGGCGCCGCAGGCGGCCTCGGGACTCAAGTCAGTCTTGAGATCAAGGATGTTCTGGATGCACGTGGCATCGAGCGCGCGGGCTTCGTCGTACGGGTGATAGTGGCTGAGGTCGGTGCTGGCGACGATGACGGTCCGCTCGTCGAGCTGGCCGACGAGGACTTTCGCGGCATCGGCCGGGTCAACATTACCGAAGACGACGGGAACGAGATCGAAATCCTTCAGCACTGTTTGGAGAAACGGAATCTCGACTTCGCCGGAGTGTTCCCACGTGTCCGGCCGGTCTTTGCCTTCGGCGGGCGCCTTGGCGGGCGACTGCATCCACCATTGCGGGCGTCGGACGAAGCCGTCCATCGTACTGGTGAACGGCGGCAGTTTGGCAAGCTTGGCGGCTTTTGGTGAAACTT
>Ga0114951_10005480_pt1 | contig 11689 bp, 38 predicted proteins | sample AM7aDNAmetaG_FD_88677 | JGI IMG/M metagenome (GOLD analysis project Ga0114951, IMG submission 88677) | Freshwater microbial communities from Finland to study Microbial Dark Matter (Phase II) - AM7a DNA metaG | ecosystem: Environmental > Aquatic > Freshwater > Lake | place: Finland: Lake Alinen... | reverse complement strand
GAGCAAGATAAATTTCATAAGTATCATCTATATAGTACCCATCAGTAATACCTTCTTCAATCGCTTCATCTAATGCGTCCTTATCATTTTCTTTAATACAGTCATAAAAAAGAATTTCAGCTTCACGATTACCAATTTCATTATCAGTAAATGACCGAATATTAAAAATAGAACAATCAACATATTCAATTACATTTACAGTATTAACTTTTTGTGTCATTGCTGAATCTTGCATTTTATTTCTCCTATGTATGTTTAACTTATACTCAGAGTGTATCAAATTTTCGTATGTTTGTCAAGTTAAAAATTAAAAATATTTTTAAAAAATTGGAACTTCGACAATACAAGTTCTGGCATCATAGTCGAAATAATATACAGCATCAACACCATATTGTTCTTTTGCTTTATCTAACCACTTATTAAGTTTATTAGATGAACCGTCAGTAAGTTTTATCATTAATCCATTACCACTAATTCTTGTAGCAATTTTAAACTCTTTAAATACAATAAACTCTTTTGCAAATTCAAATTTATCAATATTATAAACAACATCAACTTTGGTATATCCCCATTTTGGAGTAGAATAAGGCGCACCCATTTCATTTAAATTAGGAGTAAATATACTACCACCCATTCGTGAAAGGTTCAAGTCTTGCCATACCGATATACCCTGTCTATTTTTAATCCAACCTTCAAATTTATCTTGTACATCTTTAACATAAACTCGATATTTACCTAATTCTATTTCATTACATGGATTTTTCATTGTATTCTCCAATTTGGCCTACACATTAAATCTAATCCCATTAAAACTACATCACCAATTTTTATATCTTCTATAGGCTTATATCCTTCATCTGTAGGTATGCAATGATATTCTGTAACGCAAATAAGAGGTTCAATAATATTAGACTGTTTAACTTTGTTATTTTTAGGATGATATGATTGAACTGAAAAATATAATTCGTATAAAATAGGACTTGTCATTTGACTTTTTACTATTTTTCGTATAGTCATTTTTATTATTGATTTTTCTAAGTTCATATATTCTCCAATTATTTTGACATTTTAATAATATATTCAATTACAGTATCGAAATCAGTATTGGCGTAATCTTGCATAAATTGGATAGTGTATTCAACCGATTCATTTTTATCTTTACATAATTTCAAAGCGTCAGATAAAAGAGATTGTGTTAGTATATCTTCTTTATTGTTATTTTGTTCCCAATCCCAAGATTCATCTTCTGAAACAGTTTTACCCAATATTTTAAAACACGATTTCAATTCTTTCGTAATAGCTTTTTCTCTACGAGTAACGTCTGACCGTGATAACTCACCATCACATGTTAAATTTTCAGGACTCAACATGCAATAACAATCTGATATTTTCCGCATTATTTCATTTTCATTAATCATAATTATAATTCCTTTTAGTAGTTAGCTCTTGTGCAAAACCCACTTTTAATTAAAGATACAGCAGTTATTCCATAATTGTCTTGTAACTGCCATGCCAGACCACTATCAATTAAATGTTGAAAGAGTGCTAGAGTATCTTCTTCATTAAGCAACCCACTTTCAAACTCAATTAACGCATCTGTTACATCATATTTAGCACTTGCCATGTCAAATCTCCAATACAATTAACTCATATTTTTAATATAACAGAAATTGTATACTTTGTCAAGAAAAAAGTAAAAATTTTTTTATTGCAATAGTTTATTTAAAATTTTATCTATGATTGAAACATATTGAGTTTTACATCTCTTTTGAGCATCAATCAACATTTTGATTATATACGATTTTTCAAATAATGGTAATGTCAAATCATTTGCATATATACCATCATTTTTAGAATTTAAAATAGAAAAGATTAGGGTCTTTTCATCCTCTGTCAAATTTTCCATTTTATACCTCTATATTTATGAATACCCATTCATCACATGTACTTATATATGCCTGTTTAATTGGAAATTTTTTATGTAACGCATCCCGTATTTGTCTTGCCCGAAGTATATCTTCTTCTCCTACTTTATCATTTTCCATATCACCGTTTTCTCTTGTGGAATATAATAGAAAGTTATCCTCAGTATCATCATCAAGAGAAAATCTTGTGTTTTTCATAAAAATTTTAATGTCATTTATTAAACTATTCATTTGAATTATCCTTTATGGGGTTTCTAATTAAAGTAAATCCGTCAGTTTCATTATATTCATAAATAAAAAAAGGTTTAAATACTGGTTCGCCATCAAGTGCTTTTTGAAATCTATTAGAAAACTCCATACTAGAATTTCTATAGAATCCTGATGTTTCATTATCCATGTTGATATGAGACTCCCATTCAATAGCTACTATATCTTTTTGGAGTAGTCCATGTTCGTTCATCATTTTTGTTGTGTGTTTTATCATTTTTCGCCAGTTAAATTTCTTTTCAGGCATTTTAGCTAATATAAGTGGAAAATGTGTTATAAAACTTGCAATATTCATTATTTAAAATCCTTTTCAGTTAATATATTAGGCAACTTATCAAAATGTACAAGTTTAAGTTCATAAGAACGAAAAGCATTAGAAACATCTAAACTTATAGCATCTGACATATAAGGAAATTTTTTCAAAAACCTATCAGCTTCAAGTCGTGTTTTAATTCCCATATCATACACCTTTCATTATTTAATAAAATGTCGTCAATCTGAAACTAGTATCGCACATTTTTATTTTCAAGTCAAGAAATAAATTCAAAAATTATTTAAAAAAGTTGTTGACAAAGATGTATAAGGCGTGTATATTGGTTGTAGATGTACCGTAATATTAAATAATAATTAAAAGAAAGTGAAGGCGAATAATGACATTAAAAGATATTTTAGATAATATTCCAATTACTAATGTAGATATAGAAATATTGAAACAAATCCAATCAGTTAAAGAATCTGATATTGGAAAATTTAAATTTATATTGGCAGAAAATAACGTCAATGGGGTTGCGTTTCAACGGTCAGATTTGGAAGTTATTGATGTTGGTCATGCTGATAAAATTATTACAATAGGCAAGTACGAATATTGAAAAATAGTTTCATTTTTTCATTGACAAACTTGTAAAAATTTGATACCATGTATTTAGATGAAACAATAATTCTTATTGGGGATATAAAATGAAACGCAAAGAAATCAAAGAAAAACTTTCACAGATACAAGCAACAAAGCGTGGTAAGTGGATGTATTATACAGATGCAGGTAAAGTCTTTATATTTGAAGTAACATCTACAGGTGAAAGATTTGGACACGTATTTGAAGTTGATTTTGAAAATAAAACATTAACCCCAAAAATTTAATCGGATAAATAAAATGAATGATGAGTTATTTCCTAGAAATCCAGTAGACGTAATTTTAGAGCATGTTGCAGATGTTTTATTACTTAATTATGACGGTAGTGCTGATGCAAGTGTTGCTGAAATGAATTTTCGGTGTCAGGCTATAATTGATAGGGAATGTAGATTATTGGAATTGGAAAATATTGGAATTCCAAATTGTTTATATGATGATATTGTTGATAGTTCGGAAGTACGAGATTACTATTTGCGTATGATAACTGTATATAAAGATATGATGGAAACTCATGCTAAAATTAGAAAAGATAATTTAGAAATGTATGGAAAGGAACAGTAAGCTATGAATAAAAAAGAAGTAATAGAAAAGGCTTTGATTTTCTTTAAAGCTAACCTTGACGATGCTATTGAAGCGTTTTCAAACGATGATATTGTGTGTAGTATTACTGAATCTGATATTGATGATGTTTTAAAGGATATAAACACTATAAAATATGTAATTTTTGGTGGTATTGATGAATTTAATAATGACCCTATGTATTGGAGCAATAAAGATGGGTGGGGTGAATTTGAAGATGCCACAATTTTCAATAAAGAAGAACATGAAGAATTTAAATATCTTCCAAAATATACAGACATGGATTCTAAATGGATTAGGGTCAACACGATTATAATATTAAACGAAACAAAATAATTTTAAATTTATATTGACATGGTAATCAATTTCTGGTACAATCTAGGTTATAAGTTAAATATTAATTGAAAGGTGAGAAATGTCTGAGAAAATAAGTTATTGGAGTATTTACGCAGAAGAATATAACGGCACTCATTTCCCATTTTCAATTAATAAACTGGTTTATAGGTCATGGTATGACGGAAATCCTGTTATTAACAGTGTCAATTTTGATAAACAGCCAACAATATCTGAAATTAAAGATGCTTGTGAAGAATTGATTACTAAATCTCAGGACTATCATCATATTTATATTGAAGATTTTTTTGAAGCTGAAAAAGGTGTTTTTGAAATGGTCACTGGTTCATAATAGGATATTTTATGAAATATATTAAAGATATTAATGCTGTTGTTGTCAACGCATATAAAAAAGATGTTGGTAATATTATCGTATTTCTTGACGCTGTTCAAACAATACACCGTGATGATGATGGCGATGCCGTCATTATATATAAAAATGATGAAGTATTTGAATCTTCAGAAAAATATAATGATGTATTAAACTTTTTTTTAAAATACTGCACTGTGTTGCAATAAAATTATAAGGATATATATGGAACTAGAAGAATTGCAAGCAAATATGGTTGAGTTGATTAAACAAACTAATTATTCGCAAGTTGAGTCTGATATGAAATTGATGAATGTAATTAAACAACAACATACTTTAATTACAATGCTCGGTGAAAGACTTGATATTATGGGGAAAATTTGTACTGCAACTATAGAATCATTACAAAAACATTTAGATTATCATTTAAATACGAAATAAAAGGAATAGAATGAAAAGTTTAAAAATTATATCAATTATACTATTTAACGTATTGTTAATAGGGATTATTCAAGATTTTCAGACGCATATTCTTATATGTACTGACTTGCTTTATACTATTAAGGTACAAAGTATGTTTTATGTTTTTATAGGGAAAATTCTAACTTTGCTATCTATTTGGGCTATAATTAATACTGTATTCTTTTTAATTATAATTAAATTTATTCGTACTCTTAAACTTTTTATTAAAATTTAATATATATGAATAACGCAACATTGGCAGAATTGAGATTTATTGAATATGCTAGAAGTAATGGCACTTTAGACAATAGATGGGAAAAAGATAAAGGTTATATAAAAGATGAATATGAATTAGTTGAAGTTGAAAAAAGAGTAAGGTTGATAGAAGAAGTATCATATGTTTCAATAAAAAATTTAGGAGAATAATATGCGGTTTATATTCTTAACAGTTTCGGTTATATTTTTTGGTATTTTAACATCCCATTGGAATTTGCCTAATGTTTTTTCTAGCGAAAACTCTTTGATATGTCTATTAATATTATCATTATATGCAATATTTTTAGATGTTGTTAAAAAATAATTATAGGATTTAAGTATGACTAAGTATCAATATTTTTGGTTAGGAATAGCAATTCAATCATTAAGTACGGCATTTTATACATATATTAAATTTTTTAAAGCAGATTTTAATTATATTATAACTTGTCATGTTATTGTAGGAATAAATGCTTTAATTTTAATATTTAATTTATTACGAAATAAATATTTTAGAAAAACGAAGTGGATATAATTATGACAATCCCACAAAATGTTATAGACCAAGCACAACAATATAAAACTAAATCAGATTTTAGATATAATTGTAATTCGTTATTTCTTTTAGCTAAAGAAAATAAATGGCTTGATACTTTATTTCCACCTATTGAAAAAGAGCCTAAAAGTCATAGATTTATTATTACTAAACAGGATTGTATAGACCTCGCTAAAAATTATACAACCATATCAGATTTAAGAAATAATAATCAGCGTCTATACAATTTAATTCATAGATATAAATGTACTGGTGAAGCGTTTGCACATATGACCAATTTAAAGCAAAAATGGACTATTGAATTGTGTCAAATTGAAGCTAACAAATATACAACTAAAAAGGATTTTAAGAAAAATTCTTTTCCTGCATATATTGCTGCAATTAAGTATAAGTGGATTGACACTATTTGTACTCACATGACCCCCCTAAGAAAAATAAAACCCAAAGATATTTAAATTTTTCCTTGACATATTATCAAATTTCTGTTATTCTTTGAATATAATCAACTAATCGGAAGGATTAAAATAATGGATATTGAAGTGATAGAAAAAATTGTAGTAGAATGTCCTGAACTCGATAAAAAAGATATGTACTTACTAACTCCTATTGAAGTAATTAAAACTGTTGATGGCAATACTACAAGTACAGTTGAATCTATTTCACCTTCAATTAAATATATTGCTAATGGCAATATTGCAAGTATCATGGATTATAAAGGGGATGAATTTCATTATCCTATTAATAGTGTTAGTGTTATTAAAATTACATATAAAAATATTGTAGAGACTCAATTCTAATGAAAATTAAATACGTTGTAGATAATATTATTGTAAGAGGTCAAGTAGTTAATCAATATTGTTTAACTAAATGCCCATTTAATATGATATTAATAAATACCATTATGGTAGGTAGTGCGGCTTGTAAAAGTTGTAATTTTCATAGTAGTGATAATGAAGAAAAACGAATTGTAACTTGTACTAATAGAAAGTAATATATCCAAATTGTATGGAAGAAGCATTTGCACCTATAAATAAAGTGTATAAAGATAGAGTTTTATCAAGTACATGGGGCATTTGTATCCAGAAGAAAGAAAATATCATAAAGGATGGGCTGTTTTTATAATAGGCGCATATGGTGATATTAGTATTGTCGATTTAAATTTTGAAAATGTTGAAGATTCGCCTTGGTTTTTTGAAGATGTTAAAAATTACATGTTCAAGATTTCAGATAGAAAAAAATATAAAGATTTTGTTGGTATTTTGAAATTTGAGGGAACGTATTTAAAATATAAAAATCAAAATTGTTCATTCAAGGGAAATATTAAAAAAATAAAATATAATTAATAGGAGTATTAAATGAAAAATCCAATATATATTGAATATTATTTTCACGAAAAATGTCAATGTTATAAAATTGATATTCCTTGGACTAAATATGCAAAAGATACGAAAGTTTTATGTAAAGTATCGGAGGGGTATGATTATGCTAAAATTTTAGCTATTGGAATTCTAAATACGTCATTAAATGAAGCATTATCATGTAAGGTTGATGAAAAATGAAAACTCCTAAAAAAATATCTGCTAAAAAAGCTAGAACTAGGTTTTTATCCCATATTAAAATGTTAGTTAAATATTGGGCTAATGTTGACGGTATAAATGTAGAGGAAAAACTAGATGGTCTAGCTTTTAGTATTTTAGCTACTATTGATGGTTCATCTATTGAACTACCTGCTATGGATTTGGTTTTGCGCCCACATGAAAGTGATAAAGATTACTGTAAATCAAATGGCGAAAACTGGTTTGAAGATGGTCAAGTAATTAATGGATGTGAATTACACTATGAATTTTGCAATATGAAAAAATGTTAAAACCAAAATTAAATATTCCATATAAGAAAAAATTATCAGCAGAATCTAAATTAAATGCTTATAATGATGCTATTGATATGCTCATAGCACAAGAAAGTTTTGGCTTGCGGATAAAGAATGTAATAAATGGTATAAAAATTGAATAAATGAGGATATAATGTTAAATAAAAATAAATGTGACCATTTCTTAGGAATTGAAGAGTTTGAGCCTGACCCTTCATATAATGTGCATGAATGTGATAATCTCAGGAATAAGTTAGCAATGGATATTGTTTTTCAATTTTGCCCTTATTGTGGTAAAAAGCTATCAACACAAATGACTAAAGGAAAACTTGTTTATAAACCTATCAATAAAAGCGATATATAATTGAATTGTCAACTTTTATTTATCATGTAATATTAAAAATTAATTTTAGCTTATCATATAACGAATATCTACTATCAATATAGTCAATCCAACATCATTGCCATATAATTCGTTATATAAATTAATGATATGGTACTCTATTCCAGACATAATTTCCTCTATTAAAATTAAAGTATAACACAAATAAATCTAAATGTCAAATAGTACGGGGTAGCGATAATTACATGATTGATGAAAATTAATTTTCATTTTTATCTTGACAAGTAGACTCGTTTGGTGTACACTAGTTTTAAATGGTGATTAATAAGGAGTTGATATGAAAATTGAAATTAATGGACAACTGCTAAGAATTGAAGAGATATTTTTATTTTTAGCAAATGAAGGGCATAGTGTTAAACTTTTCAATGATGATGGTGATTGTATAGGTTGGAGTGTCGCACAGCAATATAGTTAATATTATAAAAAATAGTAAGGAGGAATTATATGAAAATAACAAAACTTAAAAAATTAATTGAGATGGCAGAACGGGAGCATGTAACTGAAATTCGGTTTGAGCAGAATTATAAGTATTTTGATTTAAGTAATGACACATATTTTTGTGTTGAAGATATACCAAAATTCATACATCCAGTAGATAATGCGTATATATTACCACTTGACAAATATTCTGAATATAATGAAAATGATAAGGACGCATAATGAAACCAAGCACTGAATATTTACAATTTGTCAAAGACGGTGTTGGATATTTTTATTTAACATGCAATGCTTGTGACAGGGTTATTAAGAAAACAGAAATGACAAAAAAAGAATATAATCTTAATGGTGGGTATTGTCCTGAATGTTTTGCAGAAATGGTAAAAGAAAATGGATATTTGTAAGATTCTGTTGCGTTCATTCGTATATATTTATAGAACGTCAACGTATATATGAAAGGATGCAGCATATGAAGATGAAAAAAATTGTACCTGTAATTGTAAAATCGGAACATGCAAAATGTGAAAGGTGTAAAAAAGTAATTAAAAAAGGTGAGATAGGGCATTTGGTAATATCACAAAGTCCAATATCAGATGAATTAGAAGATAAAGATATATTTCATAAAGATTGTCTTGATGTGTGTTTATCTGAATACGATTTTATTTCAATTTTAGAAGGTAATGACCATGATGAAGATTAAGAATAAAATCGAAGGATGCGAAAAGGCTATTGATTTTATTTTATCTGAAATTTCTAATTATAATACTACAGATTTAACGGTAACATTATTGAATGTAAACTGTGATGTACATAAAGGATATTGTGAATATCCAGTACAAAAAAGAAAAGGATTGGATTATAGAATAACAGCAGGTATAAATCCCAATTTAAATTATTGTGTTCGTGTACGATACTTTATAGGTACAAAGCAATGGACAGGAGCTACTAAAGGATTTAGTTGGATTGAACAAGATACTAATTTGAAAGATTGTAATGAAAATTTAATATGGATATTCTTTCACGAATTGTGGCATTTTCTTTGTCATAGTAAACAGAAAAAAGGTAACTATCAAACTAAGGCTAACGTATTTGGCTTTGATATGTTAGAAAAATATAGGAATTATTATGAGTAGAATTGAATATTGTTATTGTGGTGAAACATTGGAATGGATAGATAGTGAGTGGGCAAAGTATTGTATGTCAGATTCAGAAGAAATAGTCGATATTTATAAATGTCCTGTATGTGGAAGAAAATTTAGTAAACGAGAAGGAAATTTCGATTTGGATTTATATGTATAAAAATAATTTTAATATTTACTTTGATAAATATAAATATTCTGAATATGAAGCTATTGATGTTATTAAAATTCCCATTAAAGATTATCAAACAGTTAATGAAATAGTAGATGAAATGGATAAAGCGTATGAATAATCGAATATGTTATATATGTGGAAAGCCTAAACATGTTGAATGGTATTCATTATGGTATGATGGAAAACCGCAAGATATATGTTCGAGTATGTGTAGAGAAACTTTAGTTGAAATTTGTTTAAAAAATCCAGATAAAACTTATAGTGGTATGATGGTAAAATAATGAAAAAGATATTTAATAATAGTGAGCATATGAAACTATCTAAAAAAGATAGAGTTCTATATTCTGAACAATATGAAGTTAGATATTTAACAAAGAAAGAAGGATTTTTAGAATTAAAAGAAACTATGTACTATTGTGCATCTAAAAATAGTCATAAAGAGGTAGAAGCAAAATTTAAACAAGATTATGGAAAAGATGTTAATGTCGTTACTGTAATATATCAATAGTGGATGTTATATGTATAAAATAATAAGGGATAGAAAAATGGAAATAAAAGGCAATTATTTATATCAGACAGGATATTTTGCTAATTCAGCAAAGTCAACGACAAAACGAACAAAAGTTCATATTGTAGCTGATGGTAAACCTATTTGTGGTGCAGCTATAGATAAAGAAAGTTCTTTTCTTTTTTGTTCAAATGGTGTAAATGAACATTATCTTGAATGTACTAAATGTAAAAAGTATTTATAATCGAATTTTAATTTAGATGGTGGGTTACAATAAAATGAAAAAGAAAGCCCTTGGCTTTAGCCTTGGGATGAATTTTTCTGTTACTAAATATATACTTTTTATTATCCATTTTTGATACTTATAAAACATATTATAAACTCTAATTTATTATTTGTCAAGATGATTCTAACATTTAAAATTAAACATTATAAGGATTTTTCAATCGAACTTGAAAAAGCTAATCAAGTAGCAGATTTTGCGTTAAAAAATAAATTTAATCTTTCATCTGCTTCTGTTAAACATTTCGGCCTTAAATCTGCTTTAGCAAATCAAATACTTAGAAAGTATGGTAAAAATAAAAAAGCCAAAAAGGTTAATTCTGTAAAATTAACCGTTCCTAATCAAAGTATCGCCTTCGACAAATCAATGAATGTTTTAAACATTCCATGTGTTAAAATATATAATTTAAAATACTATTTTGATAACTCTTTTGAAAAAATAAATCAAATAGAAATTGATAAAACGTATTGTTATGTATCCGTTTCATATAAAGACACCGAAATAACTAAAACAATTAATTACGTAGGAATTGATTTAAACACTACTGGACACTGTGCGGTGCTTGCAAATCCTGTCACTGGAAAAGTTATAAAACTAGGAAAACCAGCACAACATTTACATGAAAAGTATAAAAATAACAGAACCAACCTTCAGAAAAAGGGAAAATATAAATTAATAAAACAAACTAAAAACAGGGAATCTAACAAAATTAGAGACCTTAACCACAAAATATCTTCTAAAATAGTACAAGAAGCGATAAACCAAAACTGTAATATTAAAATGGAAGATTTAAAAGATATAAGAAAAACAACTAAAACAAGAAAGAAATTCCGATACGCTTTGAACTCTTGGTCATTCTATCAATTAAGACAAATGATAGAATACAAAGCCAAAAAGCATGGTGTATGTATTGTTTTAATTGACCCCGCATATACAAGTAAGACTTGTAGTAAATGTGGGTCTTTAGGCAATAGGAACGGTAAAGTATTTAAGTGTTCGACTTGTGGACACGTTGACCATGCTGATTCAAATGCTGCATTTAATATAAGTGTTTGGTCACAAGGCATAGGTCTTTTGGCTATAGACAGAGATATAGTCAAGGGCAGCACTGATACGCCTAGAGAGGCAACTCTTTTAATGCAAGAGACCTCAGAACCCCACCTGATTTAGCGGTGGGAGTATGTCAGTATCTTGCACTAGGGTAATGTGTGTTCAT
>Ga0114951_10005479_pt1 | contig 11691 bp, 12 predicted proteins | sample AM7aDNAmetaG_FD_88677 | JGI IMG/M metagenome (GOLD analysis project Ga0114951, IMG submission 88677) | Freshwater microbial communities from Finland to study Microbial Dark Matter (Phase II) - AM7a DNA metaG | ecosystem: Environmental > Aquatic > Freshwater > Lake | place: Finland: Lake Alinen... | reverse complement strand
CATGACAGAAGCGACTCAGCCTGCTGAAAATGCGTGTAATCTGCGAGCCTTGTTTTTAAGGCATTAAATGCTTCACCCATAGTCTTACCACTATAATCCATCGCATGACAGTGCGTTTGTATCGCGACGACTCATTCCTGTGGCGTTTCACGGCGCATGTGCGCGAGGCATTGGATATCGACGGGCGCCCCGCAGTCGTGCTGGATCAGACCGCGTTTTATCCGTCCGCCGGCGGCCAGCCCAACGATCTTGGCAGCTTGAATGGCGTCAACGTGATCGACGTGATCGAGCGCGCCGATGGCGAGATAGTGCATGTGCTAGCAGCCCCGTTGCACGCACACGACGTGTCTGGCGAAATAGATGGCGCGCGACGGGTCGATCACATGCAGCAACACAGCGGCCAGCACGTGTTGTCACAGGCATTTGTCACCACGGCGGAACTCGATACCCTTGCGGTGCATATCGGCGCAGACGAATGCACCCTCGACTTGCCATCGCCGCGCTTGACACCGGCGGCGGTCGAGCGCGCTGAGGATGCCGCAAACCAGATCGTGTTTGAGGATCGTCCGCTGATCGTGCGTGAACTGACGGATGCAGAGGTCGCCTGCCTGCCCTTGCGCAAACCGCCCAAGGTGACCGGGCGGATACGGATCGTGGAGGTTGAGGGTTTCGACTGGTCAGCCTGCGGCGGAACGCATGTGCGTTCGAGCGCGCAGATTGGCATGATCAAGGTCACGCGCACCGAGAAGCGCGGCGATACGACCCGCATCTATTTTCGTTGCGGCGGGCGCGCGCTGGCCGATTATCGCGCGCTGAATCAGTTAGCCGCTGCGCTTATCGAGAGTTTTCGCATGTCGCGCGCCGAGATATTGCCCGCGATCGGCCGGTTGCGCGATGAGGCGAAGGCTATGCGCAAGGAACTCGCCGAGGCGCAGAGCCGGTTGTTGGAATACGAGGCGCAGGAGTTGTTGCGCGATCACACAGGCGTTATTGTGAAATCGTTTGATGCGCGTTTCGCGCGCGATGCAAACAGCCTGAAGTTCATGGCGAAACGCCTGACCAGTGGCCCCGGCGTTACGGCGTTACTGGCGAGTAACGCCGGCGGCAGGGCGCACCTGTGCTTCGCGCGGTCGGCTGATGTCAAGACCGATGTGGCGGCGCTGTTGCGCGGCGCGTTAAATACGCTCAATTCCCCCGCTGCGAAAGGCGGCGGGTCTCCGGAGTTCGCACAAGGCAGTGGCCCGGCGCCCGATGCCGCTTCCGCGCAAGCCGCGTTAGACTCAGCAGTTCACGAACTGGCGAAATCCGGCTAAAGCCTCGGCTTCCAGGAGACGGGCAGTGCCATGTTTGGATGTGGCAAAATGAGTGAATAGACCGCCAAGGAATACGGTATGCAGAAAATACACGAAAACATTTATGTCCACAGCGCCTCAGACGGGTTGAACGTCGGGTGTGTGATTGATAAGGACGGCGCCGTCAGCATCGATATGCCGCTGGGTGTGGACGAGGCGCTGCAATGGCGCGCCGATATCCAGTCGTTGACCCCAAAGCCGTTGCGCATGATCATCTTCACGTCGGCGGATCGCGTCAATAGCGAGGTGATGAAGGCGCTCGCGCCGAACCTCGGCGCGTTTGGCTTGCCGGCGATCATCCACGATGCCGGTTTTAACCAGTTGTATGCGGCGCTCGAAGCATCGCAACCGCGCATGCTCGAACCCCTCTCGCCGGCGCAGTTGCGCGAGCGGGCCGTTCTGCCCGACATGACTTACAGCGAAGCGACGACGTTCACGCTCGGGTCGGAGAATCCGATCCACATCGATATCAGCGGCGCGAACAGCTTCTCCCACGGAAGCTCAGTCGTGACGGTGCGCGACACCGGCATCGTGTTCGCTGGTTGGATGGTGGCTGGGAACGAGCCGCCGTCGCTGCAAAAGGCCAACCTGGATGCATGGCTGGCCGCGCTGGCAGTGCTGCGGCGCAATCGCAAGTTGAAAGTGGTCGTGCCGGCAACCGGTCCCATGGGCGACATGGCGCTTGTAGCGCGCACGCAGGAATACCTGAAGGCCGCCCAGGCCGGTGTGCGTAAACTGGTGCGCAGCCACAAACCGCGCGAGAATCTGGACCAACTGGCTGGCGAATTGCTGGCATCCTTCGCGCCTGCCCACAGCAATGGCGAAGCCTATCTGCGCAACACCGTTGCCGGCCTCGAACGGCTGTGCGACGATTTTGTCACGCAGACCCTCGTCGGCGAATCCGTGCATGAATAATTCCCCAATAACCAGATGATCACGGTTGTTGGAAGCCTGGTCATGGACATCAGCATCCGCGTGCCGCGGCTAGTCCAGCCGGGCGGCATAGTGCACGGCAACAACCTGCAAGTGTCCTGCGGCGGCAGAGGGGCAAACCAGGCTTACGCGGTGGCGCGCATAGGCGGCGTCCCCGCGCTGATCGGCATCGTCGGCGAAGATTTGTTTGGCAATGCGATGGTGACGGCGCTGACCGCCGCCGGCGTGGATACTCAGGCGGTATTGCGCCGGCGCGGCGCGGCCAGCGGCTGCTTCGTCGTCGCGACCGATCTGCAGGGGCAAAGTGAGATCGTTGTCGCGAACGGGATCAATGGCGCTCTGAGTGCGGCAGATGTTGTGCAGTATGCAGCGATGATTGCGTCGTCGCAGGCGGTGCTGACACAGCTTGAGACGACCTTCGAAGCGGTTGAAGCCGCCTTGCGAATTGGCCGCGAGGCAGGCGCGCTGACCGTTCTAAATGCTGCGCCCACATTCCGATTCCGGGGCGCGCTCTTGCCGTTATCCGACTATGTTGTGGTCAACGAGAAGGAAGCGGGGGAAATCGCAGGAGGCGTCGTTAAAAGTATCGAGAGCGCAATGCGGGCTGCGACTACGATGAAGGTGATGGGCGCGCGCAATGTGCTGGTGACGCTTGGCGAAACCGGGGTGTGGGTGGATGGTGACGCGTGGCGCGGTCACATACCCAGCTATGCCGTGCCGGTGGTGGATACGCTTGGCGCTGGCGACACGTTCACAGGCGCGTTGACTGTCAGGTTGTGCGAGGGGTTTGAGTTGCGCGCGGCGGCTGAGTATGCGGTTGCGGCATCTGCCATTTCTGTCACGCGCCTGGGCGCCCAGCCCAGCATCCCGACGCGTCGGGAAGTCGATACTTTTCTGGCGGCGCACAAGGCTTGACGCGAGGAAAAGAAACAAAGCAAGCCGATCTGCTTATACAGATCGGCTTGCTGATGAAACCTGAAAATGAATCTACTGAATCAGTGCTACTTGGCCGCCCTATGCTCGTCCAGATATCGCACAGCCTCGCCCACGGTGGTGATTTTCTGCGCGTCCTCGTCAGAAATCTCACCGCCGAATTCCTCTTCAAACGCCATGATCAACTCGACCAGGTCAAGAGAGTCCGCTTCCAGGTCCTCGCGGAAACGGGATTCCATGTTGACCTTCTCGGGACTGACACCGAGCAGCTTGACGACCAGCGCCTTGACGCGTTCAAACGTTCCTTGATCTGCCATTGATAATTCCTCCAGAATATGCCTTTAAGGGTGAGATTGTATTCTAATATATCACTGCAGTCGGCATGCGCCATTCGTGCAGGTCTACTAACGGAGTGAAACACCACACCTTGAATTCGGTTACGACTTGTACGATGATAAGCAGACTAGAAAAGGAGCTATGAGTGACACAGGGACAACTTGAGCAGCGCAAAGCAGACCATATTCGCATCAACCTCGAACAGGACGTCGCCTCGCGCGCGACCACCGGCCTGGATAAAATCCGCTTTGTGCATCAGGCATTGCCCGAACTCGACATGAACGCCATCGATATGTCGCTGTCGATTTACGGCAAAACGCTACAGTCCCCGTTGTTGATCTCCTGCATGACTGGCGGGACTGAAGAGGCGCGCCTCATTAACCGCAACCTGGCGGCAGCGGCACAGCGCGCCGGCGTAGCAATGGGATTGGGTTCGATGCGCGCGGCCGTGGTGCGCCCCGAAACCGCCCACACCTTTCAAGTGCGCGATGTCGCGCCGGATATTCTGTTGTTTGCCAATATTGGCGCGGTGCAGTTGAATTACGGGTTTACCGTCGACCAGTGCCGCCGCGCGGTGGATCTGGTTCGCGCCGATGTGCTGGTGTTGCACCTGAACCCGTTGCAGGAGGCGCTGCAGCCCGAAGGCGACGTCAACTGGGCGAACCTGCTGCCAAAAATTGAGGCAGTTGTAAAAGGCGTTGGTGTGCCGGTGGTTGCTAAAGAAGTGGGTTGGGGCATCTCGCGGCGCGCCGCGACCCAACTGGCAGAAATGGGCGTGGCGGGCATTGATGTCGCAGGCGCGGGCGGAACATCGTGGAGTCAGGTGGAGATGTACCGCGCCCGCACCGACGTGCAGCGGCGCGTCGCCGCCGCGTTTGTCGACTGGGGCATTTCCACCGCCGACTCGATTCGCAACGTTCGAGCCACCGTGCCGGAATTGCCTGTTATCGCCAGCGGCGGGCTAAAAAACGGCGTGGATGGCGCGAAGTGCCTGGCGCTTGGCGCGACCTTGTTCGGCATGGCCGGCCCGTTCCTCCGCGCGGCGACCGAGTCGGAGCAGGCCGTGCATGACGAGATTGACATCGTGACCAGACAGTTGCGCGTCACGATGCTGTGCACAGGCGCGGCAAATCTCGCGGCGCTGCGACAAATCGAATTGGCGAGTAATACATAAACTCGCCCGCCAGATTCCCGGAATTTCGCGAAATTCCGGGAATCTGGTCTAGTCTAGTGGCGCGGCGGGCGCACCAGCAACACCGGCACCTTGGCTGCGCGCATCACGCGCTCGGCCACGCTCCCCATCAGCCAGCGCCCGATCCCGCTGCGCCCGTGCGTAGACATGGCAATCAAATCGGCCTTTGTGCTGTCGGCATAGTCCAGGATTGCTTCAGCTACTGGCCCTTCGCACATCTCGGTGCGCACCGCCAACCCGTTTTCACCGAGTTTTGCAGCCATCCGTTCGAGATAGGCCTTTGACTCGTTGATCTGGTTCTCGCGCGCAGCGTTGGCCAACGCCGGCTCCGGGATGAAATAGTCGTAGTTGGGATGCACGACGACTGAAAGCAGGATGATTTGCGATCCCCCACATTCGGCCAGCATTTGAACCTGCGGCAACACGGCCTCGGCAACTTCTGAACCATCCAATGGCGCCAGAATGCGTTTGTACATGAGTCACCTCAATAATTGTTTCACGCGTCTGCGTGGCATATCTAGCATACTCCCGATTTGGCAATGTGCAAACCGTGTTTTGAGCCAACGGTCTTGACATAAGACTTGCGGATAGCAAGTGCGTCGGATTCTTTTTGAGTAATATCAATAATATTAATATTGATGTTGATAATATCAAAATTCATATTGACAAATTCAATTCTACGCAGTAATATAATCACGAAATCAGAAGTCGGTTTTGTGTCGATCGTAATGAGGTGTGCCAATGAAAATATTACCAACACAATGTCCAATCTGTGGCGGTGACATCCAGGTCACTCGGTTTTACTGTCAGCAATGTGACTCGACCGTGGAAGGTCATTTCGAGATCGGCCGCTTCATGCGCCTGACATCCGAGCAATTGCAGTTCATCGAGACGTTCGTGCGTTGCGAGGGTAAGTTGAACCGCATGGAGAGTGAGATGGCTATGTCGTATCCCACCCTGCGCAGCCGTTTGCTCGAAGTCATCCGCGCGCTGGGGTATGAACCCGGGCGCGAGGAGCCTGCGATCAGGGTTTCCGATGAGGAACGTAAGCGCGTCCTGGATGAACTGGATCGTGGTCGAATCAGCGCCGATGAGGCGATGCGCATTTTGCAGGGAGGCGAATAATGGTGCAACAGAAATCCTTAGTGACCGGTGAAAAGCCGGATGTGGTGATTGACGAGGCTAATGGCGATCTCCGCCTGATGGGATGGGAGCGCGCCGAGGTGCTGGCCAAGGTCGAAGGTGACTTTACGCTTCAGCAGAGCGATGACCTGGTAGTGCATCTGCGCTGCAATGGCGATGCCGTGGTGCGCGTTCCTTTTGGCGCGAATCTGAAGATCGGCCAGGCGCATGGCGATGTGCGCATCAAGTCAGTGAATGGCCGCGTGCAGCTTGGCGCCGCGACCGGCGACCTGGCGTTGCGCCATGTGGGCGACGTGACGCTCGATAACCATTCGGGCGACGTGTCGATCAAGCATGTGACAGGCGACCTGGCGGTGAATAGCGTCAGCGGCGATCTCAGCCTGCTGGATGTGCGCACAGTAAACATCACTAATGTGAGCGGCGATCTGTCCGCCCGCGCCATACAGGGCAATACTGGGATCGGCAACGTGAGCGGCGATGTCAGCATCGAAGGCGCACAAGGCAACCTCTCCCTCGCGAACGTCGGAGGCGACCTGCGCGTAGCCGGGGTGCAGGGCAATGTGACCCTCGGCAACACCGCCGGCGAAGTGTCTTTGGGCGGGGTGCAGGGCAATGTGAACGCCGGGCAGATCGCGGGTGATCTCAACGCGCAGGGAGTCTTCAGCATCGAGGCCGTTGTGTTGGGCGACGCCGCTATTGGTTTTACTAACCCGCTTGGCAACTCGAAGGTACAGGCGAGTGGAGATATAACGGCGCGTTTTGTGCCTGATGCAAACGCTACCGTTCACATCATCAGTGAGTCGGCGAGTATTACTCTGAACGCCCCCGGCGGCGGCCGCACCATCGAAGAGGGCGGCTACGATCTCAAACTCGGCAGCGGCGAAGTCGATGTCACGCTTAATGCGATGGGCGATGTCAGCATCATGAGCCATGCCCCGGCGACGGAGGATGGGCGAGGCGCTTTCCCGCAATTCGATTTTGATTTCAATTTCGACTTTGAACCCGATCTCAGTGGGCTGAACGGTCTGGGCGATCGCATTGCCCAGCGCGCGCGCGAAGCTGCGGAGCGCGCCACTGCCAGCGTGCAGGCAAAGGTGCAAGCGAAAGTGGAACGCGCCACACGCAAAGCCGAAGAGCAGGCGCGCCATGCCGATCGGCGCTTCCAATGGACCCGCCGTCCGAAAGCGGATGAGGGCTGGCGCGCGGCGCCGCCCCCACCTCCACCGGCGCCGCCGCGCGAACCGGTGACCGACGAAGAGCGCATGTTGATATTGCGCATGCTTGAACAGAAGAAGATTACCGCGGCACAGGCCGAACAACTATTGTCAGCATTATCCGGTAAAGGAGCTTAGATATGCCACAGGAACCAATTGAGCGCGCGTTTCAGACGCCCAGCCCAGCCAGACTGATACTGGCTAGCATCAGCGGCACGGTCGATATTCAGACGGGCGACGAGGGCGTGATTACGGTCACTGCTGCAAAGCAGGACAACGGCGACGTGGAGCATACTCGCATCGAGATGTCCCAGGATGAAACAGGCGCCGTGACGATCAAGACCGAATATGGCGAGAGCTTCTGGCGCTTCTTCGGTCAGCGCCCGTGTGACGTAGCCTATACCGTGCGCGCGCCGCGCAACACTGCGTTGACGCTGAAATGCGTGAGCAGCACCGCGACCGTCAATGGGCTCTCCGGCCAATTTGACATCAGCACGATATCTGGCGATCTGGCGCTGGCAGATCTAGCCGGGCCGATCAAGATCAACCTGGTGAGCGCGACGTTGAAAGCGGAGAAGCTTGCTGGCGCTGGTGAAATTACGACTGTGTCCGGCAAAGTGGCGCTGGCGGGTTGCAACTTCCCGTCATTAAAGCTGTCCACAGTGAGTGGCGCGGTCACGATCGAGACGCCGCTTGGCGAGGGGCCATATGATTTTCACACGATCTCTGGCGACACGCAACTCTCCGTGCAATCCAGCGCGGGTTGTGCGGTTGATTTCAGCACGTTGAGCGGGCGCTTTACGTCCAATCTGCCGACCACGCACAGTCAGCAGTCCGGGCGCAACTGCCATCTGCAACTGCAGGGCGGCGGCGCGGCGGTCAAGTTCGACAGTATCTCGGCGAACCTCGATATTCACAGCGCGCAGTCCCCCGTGGCGACCGAGGTCGTTATGAAGAGCCTAATGCCTGTGTCCGCGCCTCCTGCGCCCATTTCGCCATCGGCGCCTGCAGCGGGGAGTGCGCCGGATGTGGCGATTGCGTCGGCGGCCAAAGCGCGCCAGGACATTCTGGATCGCGTGGCGCAAGGACAGCTAGCGGTTGATGAAGCGGTGAACATGTTGCGAGGGTGATCCACCCAGCATTGTTCTTCCCCGCCGGCTGGCAAGGTAAAAAGGACGTGGCATGATGACTGAACCATTAAACGATGAGCGGATGCGCATTCTGGAACAGATCGAGCGCGGTGATATCAGCGCAGCCGAGGGCATGCAGCGGCTTGAACAACTGGCCGTGGAGTCGCCGATTGTCGAGCAAACGGTCATCGATTCTGTTATGGCTGCGACCGAGGCGCCTCCACCCGTTGACGCCGACATCGCGCGCTGGAAGCGCTGGTGGACGCTGCCGTTTGCGATCGGCATCGGGATTACTACGCTGGCCGCTCTGCTGATGCTTTCTGCGATTCAGGCTTCGGGTTATGGATTCTGGTTCTTTTGTCTGTGGGCGCCGTTCATCGCCGGTGTGGTCGTGATTGCGCTGGCATGGGGCAGCCACACATCGCGCTGGCTGCATGTGCGCGTGAACACTGGGAATACGGAGTGGCCGCACAAGATTGCGATCAGCTTCCCCATCCCGATTCGCCTGACGGCCTGGCTGCTGCGCACTTTCGTCCCGAAGGCGTCTCAGTTGCGCAACACCTCGCTGGATGAGTTGATCCTGGCGCTGAACGAGAATACCTCGGACTCGCGCCCGCTCTATGTTGATGTTACCGACGGTGATAAGGGCGAGAGGGTGCAGGTGTTTTTGGGGTAGAGATAGAAGTGTGGAGATTAGGGATTGGAGATTGGGGATCAGGCGCAGCGGCGTGCCTGATCCTTTGGAGTTAAGACATGGCTACTATTGAAGAACGCATGAAGATATTGAAGATGATCGAAGACGGTAAAGTGTCCGCGGAGGACGGCGCCAAGCTGTTGGCGGCGCTGGATGACAGCCGCAAGCAGACGCGCCCCACGCCTCCGATGCCGCCGCCATCAGGCGGAACCACAGCCAATGGCCGCTGGTTGCGCATCCGGGTGACCGATGCGGCCACCGGCAAGTCCAAGGTGAATGTCAATATCCCGATGGGGCTCGTGAACGTCGGTTTGAAGATGGGCGCGAAGTTTGCGCCGGAAGTCAACGGCATGGACATTCAGCAGATCACCGAGGCGATTAACTCGGGGATGACTGGAAAGATCATCGATGTCGTCGACGATGAAGACGGCGAGCACGTCGAGATTTTTGTGGAATAACTCTGCTTTCTGGCATTGGTCTGGCATTTGGACACTTGACCTCGCTCCCCCAAGTGTGTTCTAATAAAAGGTCTATATGCAGAGTTATAGGCCTGAAAATCCGTTGATCGTACAAAGCGACAAGACCGTGTTGCTGGAGGTTGATAACCCCCAGTACACCGATGCCCGTGATGTTCTCGCGCGTTTTGCCGAGCTTGAAAAAAGCCCGGAATACGTCCATACCTACCGTGTCACCCCGCTGTCGCTGTGGAACGCAGCGGCAGCGGGTCTCACCGCGCAGGCAATTCTCGACGACCTGGAGCGTTTCTCCAAGTATCCGCTGCCCGATAACATCAAAATAGACATCGCCGACTCGATCAGCCGTTACGGGCGAATTAAGATCGTGATCGACCAGGGGCGCATGCTGCTCATCTCCGACGACTACACCTTGATGGAGGAAATTTCGCGCCACAAGATGTTCGCGCCGCTGGTGAAAGCGCGGCTGGGGCCAACGACTTTCGAGATTGACCCGGCGCAACGCGGACACGTCAAGCGCGTGCTCGTGCAGATTGGCTTTCCGGCAGAAGATCTGGCCGGCTACGTGGATGGCGACGCCCTCCCGTTCGAGATGCGCGGCATCGGCGCAGTCACAGGCGACCCATTCAGCGTGCGCGCGTATCAGGACGAAGCCGCCGAAGTCTACTGGGCAGGAGGAAGCGCGGCCGGCGGCAGCGGCGTGATCGTGTTGCCGTGCGGCGCAGGCAAAACCATCGTCGGCATGGCCGCAATGCAGCGCACCCAGTGCGCCACACTCATCCTTTGCCCGAATACCATTGCCGTGCGGCAGTGGATTCGCGAGTTGCTTGACAAGACCACGTTGACCGAGGATCAGATCGGCGAATATACCGGGCTGAAAAAGGAAGTGCGCCCAGTCACCGTCACGACCTATCAGGTGCTCACCTACCGTCCGCGCAAGGCCAAGGTGTCGGGTCCCCCCGCGCCATTTATTGGCGACGCCAACGCTTTGCCGCCCCCGTCCGCGCCTGAAGACGACGATGCACCCGCCAGCAAGGTCAAGGCGCCGGTCGTCGTGGCGGAATACCCCCACATGCAGTTGTTTACCACGCTCGATTGGGGGTTGATCATCTACGACGAGGTGCATTTGCTGCCCGCGCCAGTGTTCCGCATCACAGCGGAGATTCAAGCGCGTCGCCGGCTGGGGCTCACCGCCACGCTCGTGCGCGAAGATGGCCGGGAAGGCGAGGTTTTCTCACTCGTCGGGCCGAAAAAGTACGATGTGCCGTGGAAGGATCTGGAGCGGCAGGGCTGGATTGCCACTGCCGAGTGCCACGAAGTGCGCGTCACTCTTGATGAGGACGATCGCATGGAATACGCGGTCACCGATCAGGATACAAAGTATCGCTTTGCCGCGACCAACCGTAAGAAAGAGCAGATCATTTCGATGCTGACGCAAAAGCACCGCGAAGACTCCGTCCTGATCATCGGCCAGTTCCTCAATCAACTGGCGCGGATTGGCGAACGTGTCGGCGCGCCCGTCATCACCGGCGAAATGCCGGTGCGCCAGCGTGAGTTGCTCTATGCCCAGTTTCGCGATGGTCAGATAAATACACTTGTCCTGTCCAAGGTAGGCAACTTCTCGATCGATCTGCCCGATGCCAATGTGTTGATTCAGGTCAGCGGTATGTTCGGCTCGCGCCAGGAAGAGGCGCAACGGCTGGGGCGCGTGTTACGACCCAAACAGAATGGATTGCTCGCGCATTTCTATAGCATTGTCACGCGCGACACACTCGACCAGGAGTTTGCCGCCCGGCGGCAGCTCTTCCTTACAGAACAAGGCTACCACTACGATATCTTCTACGAAGAGGAAGTGCCTGCCTTCCAGCCCGCGGTTATTGCGACCAACGCGGCTCCGGTGCGGCGCAGTCCGCACGGCTTTCTGAACTAAAAGCACATGGCACGTAAATCACTGGAGGATCTTCTCAACGCCTTTGGATCATTCGATCCGCGCCTCGCTGAGGAACTAGAGAAGGAGATGGCGAGTCTGATAAAAAGCAAGCTGCCTGGCGATATCGACAAGCAACGCCTGGTTGAGATCATTGAGGATTATAGCGGGTGCATCTATTTCATGGATGAGATCGCCGTCCAAACGCTTTGCAAAGCAAAAACGGTGGAGAAAAGCCGGGCGATGCTCGCCAGCGGGAAGCTGATAGAGCGATCGTTCAATGGTGATGAGATCACAGGCGTTGTCACCGATCTCAACCACATCTATAACCCATCCGTCAGCTTTGATTTCACTGATATGGCCT
>Ga0114951_10005478_pt1 | contig 11693 bp, 6 predicted proteins | sample AM7aDNAmetaG_FD_88677 | JGI IMG/M metagenome (GOLD analysis project Ga0114951, IMG submission 88677) | Freshwater microbial communities from Finland to study Microbial Dark Matter (Phase II) - AM7a DNA metaG | ecosystem: Environmental > Aquatic > Freshwater > Lake | place: Finland: Lake Alinen... | reverse complement strand
CCTGCCCCAGCCCCTCCTTTTCCGGGTTTGATCCGGGATGGTAACCGGGTCCGTTATCGATGACTTCACAGATCAGGTGCTGATCCGCCTCACGGAAATTTATTTGGATTTTTCCAGTTGCACCCAAAGAAGATATCCCATGAATCACGGCATTCTCCACGTGCGGCTGAATCAATAAGGGTGGAATTTCGATCGTGGCCGGATCGAGAGCCGGATCCACATCGATATTGAATTCAAATGGAAATCCAAGCTGCTCCAGGAGAAGATAATTACGGATCATATCGATCTCCTCATTCAGACCGATCACAGGCTTCGACGATTGTGTCAGTATTGTTCGTACCAGATCGCCAAAGCGCGCGAGGTACTGGCTTGCTTCCTGATTTTTTCCTTTGTTCACCAGATTCTGAATCGAGCCCAGTGCGTTGAAAAGGAAATGCGGATTCATACGCGAACGTACGGCATCCACCTCCAGCTGAGCGATCTTCCGTTTCAGATTCATGCGTGCTTCCTTGCGCTTTGACCGGATTCGGATCACCAAGATGATTACGATTGCCAAAATAAATGCTCCACCCAGGGAATACCAGAAAACGGCAAGATCAACCTTTTTTACTACCGGTGGTTCAAGGGAAGGCCAAGAAAGAATGGTTTTCAGCTGCAATTCACTGATAAGACTGCCTTTCAGGGAACACACAAATTTCCCATCACGGTCAAAGAGCAGGAGCCTGGATTTTAAACTTTCGTTGAGCTTCGCGATAGAATCTGTAATATCCCGCAGACATATTTCAGAACCTGCCTTAAACCCATCAAGCTCGTGTTGCACCTTTTCGCGGGCCTTTTTATTTATGTACTGAGCAATGCGGAAATCTGAATGACCGATGTTTTTAATCTGTTTACAAAATATTGGATAGAAACTTCTTGTGTATTCGTAATCAAAGGAAACAATGACCGGATGACCTGAAAATTCATCTAAATTCAGTTTGGCAGGCAAATTTGGGTCATCAATGAAGCGGATGGAATTATACATTGACTGCAGTTCGTCTCCGAAAGGGGTTTCTCCATATTCATCCATAAATGACAAATAGCACCATTCATAATCCAGGCCCAAACGCGATTGCAATCCGTCATGCGCGAGTTTTGCCAGCATCCAGTACCGGTCCCATCCCTGCAGGAAGAGCCCTGCAGACAGGTAATTTGATCGTGTATTCATTCCGCCCCAAAGACCCGCATTCCATTGGCTGACACGGACAAATGCAGATAAAAACTTTTGGTAGGCCACAGATTCATGATACTTTAACTGACCCAGGTATTGCCTGTATTTCCGGACAACTGACATCAGATTATCACTATTATGGTCAATCCGTTGCACAAACAGAAAGTTCAATTCTGCTTCCCGCTCGGTATAATCCAGTTCAAACTCAAGCCTTTTGACAAACTCCGGGTCGAGGCCTTCCCTGTTTTTCTCAAGAAGTTTCCTGTCCTTCTTTACCCCCTCGGCAATAAAGGACTCACCATTAAACAGACGATTTAGCTGGCTTTGAACATCATAGTGGAAAAACCGCTGAAGGAATTGGTTCTCCTTCGCATGTTCCCCACTAAACAAGATCGAATCGGGGTGCTCCATGTCCAGGCGAATATCCATACTATCGCCAGGCTCTCCATAAAAAAGAAAATTTCCCGGATCTGAAATTTCGCTGGTCGGTATTTGACCCATCTGGTGAAGCTGAAGGTAAAAGAAGCCTGCCTGGTCAATAACTATTCGATATCCAAAAAGGGCAGTATCTCTCCCGACCTTTGGAATTTGAGAATACCATTGGATTGGATTGATCATTTCCCTGGGCGACAAAATGTCCAGCTGAGTTGAATCGATTGAAAAAAGTGTAAAATTCAGCATTACATCCGTGTCGATTGATGAGCTGAGGAGCTCAATTTTGTTCCGCTGTAATTCAACATTCTGCTTCTGAAAGCCATTTGGCAAGGACAGGTCGCCATTAACCCAAACGGTCAGGAGGTTAGGAACATTTGCACCCTTAAAAGTCAGGTTAGTGAATATTGACCTGGCGGGATCCCAAATTGCCACTCCCGGGCCTCTGTCAAGCATTTTCAAATTCTTAAATTTAGTGGAGTCCTCCCATATTATTTCCTCATCCAAAATTAGATCCAGTTGTTTTTGAAACTGGATTTCAGTAGTTGCCGAATCCGGATACGGCCCACCCCAGGATTGTTTTACCCTGATTAATTCCCTCGAATAGCTAAATAAAGCCTCCTGATTTCTGTTATACCGGGAGCGGGGCAAAGGAGGGAAAAAATAGCCAATGAGCATTTTGTAATAATCATCCCAGTATCGTAATTGCAGCCAGTGGTAACTGACATTCAGTTTATTACCGATGGATTCCTTCTTTTGAAAGCCGGCAATGATCCCATAGAATAGTTCATGTACTCCCTGAAATTGGCTTAACGACCCATCTTCAGCGATATGAAAACTGATTCTCTTACCGATATCAGCACGGGTATAATCATTTTTGTCAACCGCATGCTGATTCGGGATCATGGTGATGAACGCCCCGGTTGCCGACAAGCTATCCACCTGAAACTCGAAAATAAAATGAGCATTCTTTCGTGAGGAGCCTTCAATAATTTCTGTATCGTACTGATATTTTAGCACCTGCCCCTTTTTGAACTTGTACTTCATCTCGTAGCCGAAACCCGGGCTCGCAAATGTTGAAACTGTAAGCAACACCAATACCAGCAGCCAACGATTAGCTGAACCTGCAACCTGGAACCTTCCTTTGTCATTCCCGCGAAAGCGGGAACCCGATACCCTTTTCATTTTCTCTGCCTTTATTTTGGCAACATGAAAGTACGCCCATCAAATATACCGATTGGGGGCGAATGTGAGGACGGTGGTTTTGACTGAGAATTTGGTCAATCATAAAGAGAGAAAGAAGAAATTCCCGGCTTTCTCTATTTTGGAAATCATTCTCCCTCATAATGGCCAACCGCAGATACAATCAATACTTGAACGGTATCTTCGACAACCCGATATATTAACCTATCCTTTTTATTCAATCCTTTTGATCATTCCCTGATTACCCGACTTGTAATGAGCCTGAAGTTCTTTCCTGGCACCACTAGAAATGACTAAAGAATACTTTCCCATATGTTGCCTGGATCTTCAATTGGGGTAACCTTATTATTGGCTAATTCCATCTCGGCTTGCCGAACGTATTCAATTAACTGTTCGTTGACCGATAATTTATCGGCATCACCAATAGGAGCAAGAATATATGCCTTATCTTTTCCTCTCTGCACAATCACTTGCTCATTTTGATCTACCAGATCAAAGTATTTTTTTTGATTTTCCCTGAATTCCCGACTACTGACTATCAACATGACTTAAAATTTTGTGTACCTATTTGGTACAAATATATGGAATTTTCAGGACATCAACGATGGTAATTATTACCTTCGTTTGGCATACGAGCGTAATCTGCTATCTTTTTTACCTTCGTCGAACAATATTTTCCTGATGGATAAGCTAAAAGTCCTCCCCATCTCACTCCCTATTCTTGTAAGCCTTCTACTATTTTAAATCCAGGTTGCCGAAAATGCGGTGATGATCCAGAACGGCCTGATATGCTTGGAAAGGTTGAGGTGTATGCACATCGGGCAGCAAGAAATTTTGCTTTGCCGAGGAGGTACTGCTACATCTGTCAGCTTTTAAAAAGCTGACCGGTGTAATTAGTTCGCATCCTTCACACACCTGACCGAAAAAAGACGTGCTCCCTGGTCGGTGTACCCTCGCAGAACCTTGCCCGACGGCTTATCAAAAGTAATTACCCAGGTGCTGTTTGACAATCCGCCTGCAGGCATGGTGGGTGTCCAATAATAGCCCCGTCGGTCGATACCGGAATATTTGACATCCTCGATCCTGGTGCCTATCCCCATCCCACCAAGGATGGCTCCAAAATCAGATTCTCCACCCGGCATCAGCGCGTCATAGAGCCGGTCTTCCGGATAATTCGAGAATAGCTTTTCCCAGTCGTCTTTGGTCGGAACCCGCCAGCCCTGTGGGCACAATCGATCGATGAAGGATTTCAGGTATAGGTTGCCATAATCGAAATAGCTTTCCCATTGATTATTATAATAAAACTGATAGACACCGGTAGTATCATGAAGACTCGCATTTCTTGTGGTCCACCACTGATTTCCAATCAAAACGGTCCCGTAAGTCTGGTAGGGATCGCCCCGGTTATCGCTGATCAGGCCGGTAAGGTTGGTTCCATTGGTCACCCGTATCTCTCTGGAAATGGTATCAGTTGCCCCCAACGGATCACGTACCTGAAGCAATGGCCTGAAAATTCCCGGCGATTCATAGCGGTGCAGGGTAACTATATTTCCGCTGAAATCAGTGTCCCAAATACCATCACTATTGAAGTCCCATCGATAGGTCAACTCTGATGGGGAGGATTCAACATCGCGCGTCGACCAGCAATCGAAACGGAAATCTGTCCCCAGGTTCCCGGTGTAGGTGCTCATTATATAGGATGCCTGCGGAGGCTTGTTGCGATGGTAAACACGAATTCTAATGACTGTATCGTTGATCAGGCCACGATCGCTCCTGACCTCGAGACGAACAAAATGAAGAAATTCCGTTTTGAAAATATGCAGGGTCCGGGGTTCGCTCAGCCAGCCAGTATCAAAAATTCGATCATTGTCCCAGTCCCATCTATATTGTATTGGGTGATCAGGGAAATCCTGATCGATTGAGGCCGAGGCATCCATCATGATTTCGATATTGTCAGTGACCGAATCGGGGATACACCGGAAAGAGGCGATCAGCCGCGGATCCTCCATAGTAACTGTTACCCCGGCAGTTCTTGTACTAATCAGGCCAGAGGGATCACGGACCTGCAATTTGGTTTCATAATAGCCGATCTCCGGAAAGCGGTGATGAATTTTAGCCGAATCGCCGAAGTTAGTCTCCCAAACCCCATCATTTTCGAAATCCCATCTGAATTTGAGCTGATCGAGTGAATCCTCATCATCACGTGTCATCGAGGCATCAAAAAGAAAATTCGTATAAATATGTCCCTTGAGCTGTGACACCCATAGAACAGGTTTAGGCGGTGAATAGCCCCGGGTAACAGGCAGGGTAAAGCTCAGCGTATCGGTGCCACCGAGCAGGTTTGTCATCTCCACCCTGGGAATCCAGGTTCCCGGAGCGTAATACCGGTGCTCGTACACAAGGATCCTGGTGAAGGGTGTATCCCAGTTGCCATCGCCATCCCAGTCCCAGCGGCAGAAGAGCTTGCTGCCCTTCATCGTTCTGCTTTCGGAATGACTCAGGTCGAAACGAAAAACCTGGGTGGTATTGCCAAGTCTGGGAGATACGGATGCCTCTATCAGCGGCTTCGCTATAGTCTCCTCCTTGCGGCAGGATTCGCCGCATATCAGTCCAATAATCAGGAGGATAGAAACAGCAATATGTAATGCCCTGGCAATCATTTAATGGAACGCAGTTGTATATCCTTTGACCAAACCCTTAACGACGGTAACTTTTCCCCCTGCAGCAATAATGTTATCTGGTCCGAGGAAGCCGGCGGTCTTGCATGAATCCCCGCCGCAATAGCAGGTGACACTGGCATAATAAAAATAATCACCGGGAGGCAGTTCAAAGCGATAATGGACAACAGCTTCTGAAACATTGGCCTGGGTGAAAAATTTGCCCAGATAGAGATCGTCGGAGGTATAAGCCAGGCACAGCCTTACTTTCCTCAGGCGTGAGGCGGGTATGATCTGGTTATAGACAAAAGCCATATCCAGGATTCCGGTGTTTTTATCGTGGGTTATTACCGTATCGCTGCCATCAGTGACAACCTTGTCACATGCCAGCAGCAGGACACTTATCAGAATAACCAATATTCGTAGGCTAATGTGTTTCATAATTCATGGAATCGATTTGGGCAGCGGTGAGAAAGCCCAGGTTTCGGGTTTGTGGCCCCAAAGCCAGGGTGTCGATAGTGAATCTTGATAGAGGCACGTTGAAAATGCGCGCATGAGTGAGGCATGAAAAAACGCCGATGGCATTATCAAAGCTGTTGACTTCCAGGATAGAGAACGACTGGGTATTATTCTCCGCCTGAATCTTAAGTGCGAGATCCGATCCCCCGAGAGATACATGAAAATCGAGCCCAAGCGGAATTCTCCGGACCTTTTCCTCCGGTTGAATGGCACGGGCTACCTCAATCAGGAAACGTTCTCCGGAGATACGTTGCTCGCAGTACTTGACCATGGGATCATATTGATAGATAAACTTTTGAGGCAGAACCAGCGATTTGTCCTTTCGTATCCCATTTTTCAACTCGGCGTACCGGAACGTCATCGTTGATTGGAATATCGGACCGTAGGTCACGGTGTGAATCCTGACATAATAATCGGTTGAGTTCAGCAGCGTGGCCTCACGTCCGGGAACCAATTCCGGGTCCACCACCGACAGCATGCCATCAAAGCTGACGGTTTCACCATGGATTATTTTATTTGTGGCAGGGAAGTGGATATATAGTGAATATCTTGCGCCAGGCTCAATCCGGCAGGGAATGGCGTACATCTGGTTAACGGTGGATGGGAACCATCCGGAATCCTTTTGAATATTATAGACAGGATATCCGAAGGTGATCTTTTGACTGAGATCAGTATATTCAATGGACAGGTAAACGCTCATTTCCTGATCGACCAGTATCTCCTTCTGATCAGGGCGAAAGTTGGTATCGCCAGGATACACTGAGTAGGTGCTTCCGATCCTGACATACTGGATGGAATCTTCGGGATCCAGCAAACAGTATACCACCGGAATGGGATCGCCCGGTGCAATCAATTCGACGTCGGTGGAACAGGCCCCAATAACAGTTAAAAAAGCAAGTGCGCTGATTCTTAGTTTCATCTTAACCTTGCGGCGTTTTTTTAAACCTGTCAGCTTTTAGGAGAAGCTGGCAGGTATTTTTGGGGGATGCCTAAAGTTAGTCAACTTTCCTGATTTAAATTATCATTTACATTATTTTTGTATAACTAATAATCAATAAATGAAAACCTCAAAATTCCTATCAAGTCCGGGTTTATGGGTCGCGATCATTATTTTAATCGCTGCCATCCTGTTCCTTTATGGCAGGAGCATTGGGAGCAATAAGTCGGAACTTACAGAAACCAGCGTTGCACTTAAAAATATTACGAGCACATTAGAGAAAATCTCAATACAGAAAAAAGATCAGGACATTCTCATCAGCAAACTGAATGAAACGATCGTTGACCAGAATAATACCCTCAAAAAATACGAGGCCTTAGTTGATTCCATTAATAAAATTACCAGAACGCTGGGAAGAAAAGCTTCTCTAATAATTGCAAAACCAGTTGAAAAGACTGTATTACAAGATACCACCGCACCAAAATATATTGAAAAAATTATTTACCAGGAAAAGCCCGAACCTTATCATCCATATGGTAAGGGGATGGGTAATCTGACAATTTATACTACATGCAAAACCGGTGGCCTTTTAAAAGTCTGGATCGACGGAGAATTCGCCGGTAATATGGATAAGTATCAAACCGGTGCGGTTAATTGCAAGACATCGGGAACCATTTCCAAACAAGTACTGTCAGGTAAGCATCATATAAAAGCCAGGGACGAATCAGGCAAATCCTGGGAAGCCTACACGGTAGTTAAAGAAGATTCCTGCCTGCCTCTTGATTTAAGATGTAGTAAGAATTAACCCTGTCAGCTTTTCCTAAAGCTGACAGGTAAAAAAGGTTAAGATGCAAACTATCAGCAGCAAAATCATTATCGGGTTAGTAAAAAATCGGCATTTATTCAAGGGGAAGCTTAAGCCTGAAGTGGTGGATGAAGATTTTTCGGTCGATAAATTCAGGGCCGATATCGACGCCGTCAGTGCACGGATAAAATTGCCAAAAAACATTACTACTGAAAAAATTATCATAAATCAGATCCAGGCTGAATGGATTATCCCGGCGAATCCCATGGAAGGAAAGATGTTATTGTACATCCATGGCGGCGGATTTATTTCCGGATCCTGTCTGACCCACCGCATGCATGTGGCAAAATTTGCTAACGGAAGCCAGCTCCGTTCACTGGTTTTCGATTACAGGCTTGCACCGGAGCACCCCTTCCCTGCCGGGCTTGAGGATTGCATTGAGGTTTATAGCTGGCTGTTACAACACGGGTATCAACCGCAGGATATCGTTGTCGGCGGTGAATCGGCCGGAGCTACCTTAACATTATCCTTATTGCTGGCATTAAAGGAAAGGGGCATAAGCTTGCCGAAAGCCGCTTTTTCAATATCACCCGTAACTGACCTGCGGTGCCTGGCAGATTCCTTTGTTTATAACGCCCCCAATGATGTCGCTCCGATGGGTTCCTGGACAGTGTGGACCAACATGTACATGGCAGGTAACGACCCCACGGATCCTTTGCTTTCGCCCTTGTTCGGGAATTTCACCGGTCTCCCACCTCTGTTCATTTGTGTGGGCACCCATGAGATACATCTGAACGACTGTGAAAATGTGGCCAGGGTCGCTGAAAGTCAGGGTGTTGAAGTTACCTTAAGAAGATGGGATAGAATGATTCACGCATTCCCGTTGCTGTCCCCAATGTTTCCGGAAGCTAAGCAGGCGATGAGGGAGATCTGCGAGTTTGCTAAGCAAGCTTTTACACCTGTCAGCTTTAGGAAAAGCTGACAGGTGTAAAAGCCGACAGGTGTATTTTTTCCTACTACTTACTTTCCTTGTTTCGCCGGCGTTGAAAAAGGCGGTGGAGTTACTTTTATTTCACCCTGCTGTTCCAATAGTTTCAGCGCCTCTTTTACGGCTCGTTCCAATTGCGGATCGGTGCCTTTTGTCAGTGATATGGCATCCTGACGAACTTCAATATCCGGAGGAACACCCATATTTTCAGCTACCCACTTATTATTGATCGGATCAAAAACCGCATTATCCGGAGCGGTTACGGTGCCACCATCAACCAATGCATAATGGACCGATGATTTTACCAACCCACCCCATGTTCGGGTGCCGACCAGTGGTCCTATTTTTTGTTGACGGAATACCCAGGGAAAGAAATCTCCACCTGAGCCTGACAATTCGTTAATCAACAAAACTTTAGGTCCGAGAATTCCAGCTGGCAAACGGAATGGAATACCGTTTGGAACTTCATTCGTTAACGCAGCCCTGAGTTTACGTCCCATTAAATCAACCATATAATCATCGAGAAGTCCACCGCCATTGAATCGTTCATCAATTACAGCCCCCTTCTTATCCTGCTGGGCAAAGAAATATCTATTAAAGGAGATGAACCCTCCGTTCCCTGTATTGGGTATCCAGACATAAGCAAGTTTCCCCCCCGATAATTTATCGACCATGCGCCGGTTATCTTCCACCCAGGCCCTCTGACGCAAATTAGATTCACTTCCGATGGGTTTTACCACCTCAGTCCAGGCACCGGCAAAATCGGGAGTTTTATTGATATTTATGGTGGTCTGGACATCTACGGTGCCCTCCAAAAATTGGTAGGGGTCGTCCATGTCGGTAATTTCTTTGCCATTGATTCCAACCAGGTAATACCCCTCCTGAACTTTTATGCCTGGCCTGTCAAGCGGACTTGACAGCTCAGGGTTCCAGCTCTCGGTGGTATAAATCCTGCTGATCTTCCATCGCTTGTTTTCTGCGACCAGATCTGCGCCCAGTAATCCAACCGGCGACCTTTCGACATCGGGATAATCTCCGCCTGATACAAAACTGTGACCAACGGAAAGTTCACCATTTACCTGATCGAGGATATAGTGCAGATCGGCACGATGTTTTACAAATGGAACCAATGGGGCATATTTCGCGTGCACTTCATTCCAATCGCGGCCATGCATGCCCGGATCGTAAAAATAGTCCTTCTCATAGCGCCAGGTTTCCTCAAACATTTGCTGCCACTCCTCCGAACGATTAAGCTGAACCTTAAGATTGATGTTAACAGTGGTACCGTCACTCCCGCTTGGTGATGATGCATTCATTATTTTCCATGCACTACCGATTCGTCCCAGTAATTTGTTCCCGTCGTTGGAAACTGACAATTCACCTGAACCGGTTACATATTCCTTAGCTTCGCGTTTTTCCAGGGTGAATTTACTGATTACCAGTCCGCCCGATCCCGGTTTTTGCTCACCGATAAACATGGTTCCCGCAGGTCCGGTCACTATGAAGCGATAGTTGGCTTTTGCCATTGGCAATGCCACTGTCCTTCTTTCCAGGTTTTCAAAATCGATCAGGACCGGTTCGGGTTCTTTGGTCTGTGCTTTTGTAGAATCCTTAACTGTTTTGCTTGCTGCCGGCTCTTCTTTGGCCTTTTTTACTTCTGTTTCCGGCTTCTTTTCACCGGCTACCGTTTCCTCATCACTGCGTGGTTTGAATGGAGAAAGGTCGTCTTTCCTGAGGTTTACAATATATGCGGCATAGATTGGTGATGCGGTCATAGAACTGGTATTGGCCCATCCGGAACCGAGTGCAACATCGGTACTTGCCAGAAAATAAATATGATGTCCATCCCTGTCCCAGGCGGGTGAGAATGCATCAGCAAAGGAGTTGGTCAGAGGACGTGTAGTATGGTCAGTTACAGACCAGACTATCACCTGACGGAAATTGTTTGATCCGGTTTTTGAATACATCAGCCATTTGGAATCTGGCGACCAGGTAAGTCCCATGCTCCCTCTTTCCGTGTTTGTTCCACCGGTATCAGCCGTTTTAATTGTACCCGCCTCAACATCCACAATCCGGATTCTCACATCATCATCTTCAAAGGCGATATGCTTTCCATCGGGCGACCAGGCAGGCTCCCAGGCCATTTTTGATTCGCCGATAGATATGCTGCGAGGTTTCGACATCCCATCCTGAGCTGTAATCAGCAGCGCATAACCTTTTCCGTCAGCATCAGAAAACCAGGCTATCTCTTTGCCTTTAGGAGACCATAAAGGAGCACGATCAGCAGCACCGGATGAATGAGTGATATTTCGTGTATCACCGTTTTCCGCGGGAACCGTAAATATCTCTCCACGAGATTCCAGGATTACTCTTTTACCAGTCGGCGAAAGCGAAACGGAAGTCGCACTTTCGGTTATATTCTCCCATTTAGTTTCAGCCCAGGGAAAATCCCCTGTAATGGTAATATTCAATTGTTTTGAATCATTGGTAGAGAGATCCAAAAGGTGCAGGTAACCTTCACGCTCATAGGTAAGATTCTTTCCAAATCCGCTGAGCCATTTTATATCTGAACCTGAAAAGTGAGTAAGCTGCTTCAGTTCACTTGTTTCCGGGTTGTATGACCAGATATTTGAGGTCCAGTCGCGGTCCGATAAAAAATAGATTGTCTTTCCTAACCATAAAGGATGAAAATCATAAGTCGATTCATTGGGCAGGAGCTTTTCCGTTTGGTCGGCCAGATTCAGAACTGCCAGGGCTGTGTTTTGTCCACCACGATAATGACGCCACTCACCATCCCATCGAGCTACCCGGTCGATGACTATCTGCTTTCCATCGGGGGAAAATGATCCATCGGTTGCCCATTGTTTCGACAGCGTAGTGGAAGGTCCGCCTTCCATCGATACTGTCCATAAACGATCGAATGATGATGGGGCATTCTCCCT
>Ga0114951_10005476_pt1 | contig 11699 bp, 6 predicted proteins | sample AM7aDNAmetaG_FD_88677 | JGI IMG/M metagenome (GOLD analysis project Ga0114951, IMG submission 88677) | Freshwater microbial communities from Finland to study Microbial Dark Matter (Phase II) - AM7a DNA metaG | ecosystem: Environmental > Aquatic > Freshwater > Lake | place: Finland: Lake Alinen... | reverse complement strand
TGGTTGCCGTGTTCATGCACGGCGGCATGTATTTCCGCGACAGCCTGCCCGTAGTTGCCGCCCTGCATGAGCGGCTGAAGACGCGCGCGAACCTGCTGTTCATCTTCGCAATGGTCGAGCACAATCTCGAAGCACTGAACGCCTACTGCAACGGGATCGACCTGCTGGTAACGCTGCAGTACTTCAGGCTCTGGGGTGGCCCGTATGGCGGCAGCCCTGAAGGTACCTATGCATTTCTCGAAAAGCATGACGCGCCTCTTTTGATAGGGCTGCGGGCTTTTGAAACCGGCCGCGAGACATGGTTGAAAAACGACCGGGGAATCAGCCCCATAGAGACGACGCTGGGGATAACGCTACCCGAGCTTGACGGTGCTCTTGAGCCCATGCTGGTATCTGCTCTTGATACCTATAATGACCCGGCATTGGGAAGGGTGAAAGAGCCTACCGTCATTGCCGAGCGCATTGATAAGCTCTGCAGCCGCATGCTTCGGTGGCTTGTGCTGAGGCGCAAGCCGAACAATGAAAAAAAACTTGCCATACTCACCTACAGCTATCCGCCCGGCGAAGCAAGCCTTGCAAGCGCCGGGTATCTCGATGTTTTTGCAAGCCTCACCGTCTTTCTTGAAAAGCTCCAACACCGGGGCTATCAGATTCCTCTGCCTTCGGCTGACATGAAAACGTTTTTCCTTGAGCATGGTATTGTGAACAGCCCCCATTACACGCAGAAACAGGGCATTCGCATTCCAGCTGCTACCTATAGCCTGTGGTTTCAGGAACTGCCCCGTGAGGCCCGCGATACGGTTATCAGGCGGTGGGGCGAGCCGCCGGGCGCCATTATGGTTGATCACGGCGACATACTGCTGCCGGGCGTTATTCTTGATACTGTTTTTCTCGGTGTGCAGCCCACGCGCGGTGTTCATGAAAATGACGACGCATCCTATCACGACAAGGGGCTGCCGCCGCACCATCAGTACCTTGCCTTCTACCTTTTTCTTGAAAAGGCCTTCGGCGCCGATGCTATCGTTCATTTTGGCATGCACGGCACCCTTGAGTTCATGAAAGGCAAGGAGACGGCGCTTTCGGAAAACTGTTTCCCTGATATTCTCATCGGCACACTTCCCCATATTTACTACTACTGGATCGGCAACCCGGCCGAGGCAACCATTGCCAAGCGCCGTTCCTATGCCCTGTGCATCTCCCATGGCTCGCCTGCCATGAAGACAGCCGGCCTCTATGAAAAGTATCTGCTCCTTGAAGATCTGCTGGACCAGTACCGGGATTCTCCGGCGGCAGAGACTGAAGACTTGATCTCTGAGCTTGCCGCAGAGCTGCACCTTCCTGCTGATGTTGCAGGGCTGGGCCGTGAGCTCTATAAGCTTAAAACCAGACTCATTCCCTATGGCCTGCATGTGATGGATAAAAAGCAGTCGCGGGATGAGCTGTGCGACTATATTACCGGTGTTCTGCAGTTTGACCGTGAAGTGCCATCCCTCTGCAAGGCAACAGCGCAAAAAAACAGCCTGTTATGGGAGGATATTAAAAACACCCCGCAGGGCGAGGCCGTGGCGGCTGAGGCGCGGCAGGCGGTTGCAGATATGCTGAGCGGTTCTCCACCCGTCTGGCTTGCTCCTAACTACAGGGACTATATTGAGCATGTTACCGCAAACATACAGGCGGCAGCGGAAAGCGAAAACCTCCTGCGGGCGCTTGAGGGGCGCTACATACTTCCGGCCCGGGCCGGAGATCCGGTGCGCGATCCCGATGTCTATCCTTCGGGCAGAGGCATGTTTGCCTTTGATCCGCGGCTGATTCCGACTATTGTTGCGGAAGCGCAGGGCAGAATGGCTGCTGAAAAGCTTATTGCCCATTATCATGCACAGCATGGCCGGTATCCTGAAAGCATCGGCATTATTCTCTGGGGCTTTGAAACCATGAAGACCGGCGGCGACACCATCGCTATGATCCTGCACCTGCTGGGCATGCGTATACTCCATAAAAAGAGCCTGTGGCTTAAAGAGCTTGAAGTCATCCCGCTTGAGGCGCTGGGGCGGCCCCGCATTGATGTTATGGTGACCATATGCGGCATCTTCAGGGATACCTTCGCCGGCCATATCGACCTTTTGAACCGGGCATTTTTAATGGCTGCGCAGCTCGAAGAAACACCGGTTGATAATTTTATCCGCAAACATGCCATGCCCGCATCAGGTGAAGAGACTGCTGTTGCGCCGGTTCGCATATTCGGCCCTGCACCTACTGAATATGCCACGGAGCTCACCACCATGATTGAAAAAAGCTCGTGGAGTGAAGAGGAAGAACTATCGCGAGCCTTTGAAAATAATATGAATTATGCCTACACTGGTGCCGCAGTGCAGAAAAATGCCGCCGCCTTTGCCGGTATGGCCAAAACCGTTGACATGGTTGCCCAGGAGCGCGATACGGTTGAGTTCGATATAACTGATCTTGACCATTATTATGAATTTCTTGGGGGGCTGTCAAAAGCAGCCACCTCGTACCGGAACGATGCGGTTGACATCACGGTTGTGGATCAGACGGAATCAGAGCCCGAGGTTGAAGCGCTGTCGGCTGCCATCGAGCGGGGTACGCGCTCCCGTACGCTCAACCCGCGCTGGATTGAGGGGATGCTCGCCCATGACTTTCACGGCGCAAAAAAAATAAAAGATCGCGTTGAATATCTTCTCGGTTTTGCCGCAACGACCGGCAGCGTTGCCAGCTGGGTGTTTGATTCGGTCGCCGATACGCTCATGCTTGATCCCGATATGCTCAAGCGGCTGCAGGCCAATAATGCCTATGCAACAAGCCGGATTGCCGAAATTCTTCTTGAGTCCCAAAGCCGCGGCTACTGGAAGGCCGACCAGCAGCGCCTGCAACAGATGCGCGATATTGTCATCGATCTTGAGAGCAACCTGGAATAATATATGATATGAAGTCAGCAGGCCTCGTTAGAGGTCATCCGAAAGGGCAGTGCCAGACACTGCCCTAAATCAAGAAGGAATTTTTTTCAGGTCTTCTGAGAGTTTCTATTAGCTGCCGCATTACAGCCTTTTACGGTTTTAGAGCATTTTTCTAAATTCTGTAGCCGTATTGTCATTTCGACCGAAGGGAGTCCGCAGGTTGCGCATTGCGCATCAATCTTTAAAGATCTCTCCCTTCGGTCGAGATGACAGAAAAAAAGGAGTCTACAGTAAAAAAAATGCTCTGGCCACTGGCCTCCCTGCCGCCATAAAGTATCTGACGAATTACTTCCCCTAAAAAAAAGATACCCTAAAACAATCTATGCTATTATTATTAGCATATTTTTAGTAAAAGGGGGCAATGGTTGTTCAGCTGCTGCATCATTTTCCGGGAATGATTTAATGACCTCACATAAAGGCACTATCGTAATTATGGGCTCAGGGGAGCTTACCTCAACCATGGTGGAGGTGCATAAGGAGCTGCTGGCGCACCTCGGGCCTGCGGCGAGGGCGGTTTTTCTTGACACACCTGCCGGGTTTCAGCTTAACGCTGACCAGCTGTCGCAGAGGGCTGTCGATTATTTTAAGACGCATGTACACCGGGAGCTTGAAATAGCATCGTTAAAAGCATATGACTCTGGTAGAACCTACGGCGCTGAAAAAGCATTTCAGACGCTGCGGGCCGCTGACTTTGTTCTCATCGGGCCCGGCAGTCCGACCTATGCCGTGCGGCAGTGGCGGCAGAGTCCGGTTTCAGATATTCTGCAAAAACGCATTGAAGGCGGCGCCTGCCTGATCGCGGCAAGCGCTGCTGCCCTTACGGTTGGAAGCTTCACCCTGCCCGTCTATGAAATCTACAAGGTGGGCGAAGACCTGCACTGGGTTGAGGGGCTAAACCTGCTGGGCCGGTTCGGCATAAACGCGGCTGTCATCCCGCACTGGAACAATGCCGAGGGCGGCACGCATGATACGCGCTTCTGCTATATGGGTGAGCCGCGCTTCAGACAGCTTGAAAAAATGCTGCCCCCGGAGGCGCTGGTCATAGGTCTTGACGAACACACGGCCTGCATCATGGATCTTGAACGGGATGAGGCCCAGGTCAAGGGCATAGGCCGGGTTGTTGTCCGCACGAGAACCATGGAAGCGGCATTTGTAAAGGGCGAGCACTTTTCACTTGCACTGCTGCGGGGCGAAACCGGGGCCCATGATCAGCGGCTTTCGCCCCTGCAGCCTGAAACCATGCAGGATACAGAGGCCGCACCGCAGGATGAATCCTTCTGGCAACAGGTGCACGGGCTGCAGGATGCTTTCCGGCAGGGGCTTAGCGATAATTCCTGGGAGGAAACAACAGGAGCGCTGCTGTCCCTTGACGATGCTATCTGGAAAGCCCATGAGCAGGGCGAAAGCGAAGAATTTATTTCTCAGGCGCGGGAAGCACTGCGAGATATGCTGGCAGATCTCGGGAAACGGCCGGGCGCAGCGCCCGCAAGTGGAGCCCCTGCTTTAGCGCCCCTGGTGGACGGGCTCATTGCGCTTCGTTCCCGGCTGCGTGATGAAAAAAAATGGCAGGAGGCCGACGCGCTCAGGCTGTGTCTTGAGCAGGCCGGCATCATGATCGAAGATGCCGCGCAGGGCCCCCGGTGGCATATGCGGCGCTAAGGATTAAAGGAGTTCGGCATGCACAAGCATTCTCAGCTTACCGTGTTATGCATACGTGAAAAGGGCGATGACCGCCTTGCCTCTTTTGCTGAATATCTCAAAGCGCTGCGGCATGTGCGGCTTGAGATGGCCGAGCAGCTGCCGCCGGAGATGTCAGCATACGGTATCATCATCACCGCTGACGGGGCTTCACTTGCCGCTTATGAAAAGCGCCTGGCCGACTTCGTCCGCTCAGGGGGTGGATGGATTGCCTTTGCCGGCAGCGCCGATACGGAACTTCCGCGAATTTTCGGAGCCCGGTGCGGACCTGCCGGGCCTGAGGCCGAGGTCAGGGTTATGTTTACAAATAAAAACAATCCCCTGGCCCAGCGCCTGCCCGATGCCGTATACGTTAGCGGCGCCTTCCGGTGGCTTGAGCCTTCGGCAGCTGATGCGGAAACGGTTTTATATGCCGACTGGCGCTACACGCACCAGGCCGTGCTGATCACCCGCAGGGAGGGCGCGGGCCGCGTTGCCGTCACAACCCTTTCCCCGTACGATAACGCGGCGCTGCATCAGGTGCTCTACCGGGTGCTGCGCCGGCTTGCGGGGTTTGCGGACCGGCCAACGCCTCTTGGCGTGGGCATACTGGGTTATGCGCCATCGGTCGGCAGGCTCCATGGCTGCGGCGCTGCGGCAACACCGGGCATGAACCTGAACGGGGCTTGTGATCTGAGCCCGGAGCGTCTCGAACAGGCACGCAATGATTTCCCCGGCATCAAAACCTACAGCTCTGCCACGGCTCTTGCGGCCGATCCCGACATAAACCTTGTTATCATTGCAACTGCTCCCAACACGCATGCAAACCTGAGCATAGAAATGATGCAGGCAGGTAAGCATGTCATCTGTGAAAAGCCCCTTGCTCTTACCCGTGCCGAGGCTGATGCCATGCGTGCAGCAGCGCAGCGTCACATGGTGCACCTGAGCTGCCACCAGAACCGGCGGTGGGATCAGGACTATCTGGCCATCCGGCAGACCGTAAAAGCCGGGCTCATCGGCGACCTTTTCTATATGGAGGCCTTTGTCGGCGGGTTCAGCCACCCGTGCGGCTACTGGCACTCCCATGCCCCGGTTTCGGGCGGCACCAGCTATGACTGGGGCGGCCATTACCTTGACTGGATCGTGAGCCTCATGCCCGGCCGCGTTCACTCCGTGCGGGCAACCAGCCACAAGCGCGTGTGGCATGATGTGACCAACAATGACCAAGAGCGCCTGCAGCTGCGCTTTGCAGACGGCCGCGAGGCCGAGTTCATGCATTCCGATATAGCCGCCGTGCGCAAGCCCAAGTGGTACCTGCTGGGAACACGTGGCGCAATCATCGGCTCGTGGAGGGATGTGGCAGCCTATGAAATCGATCCGGTTCTCTACTATCACCGCCGCGATATACCCCCGACAGAGATGACCCCCGAGCTGTTCCTGCACCGGCGGGAGCCCTCGGGCCGGATCGTTGTGCAATCCCTTGATATAGCGCCGCGGCAGGATTTCGGTTTTCACCGCAATATAGCCGACCACCTGCTCACGGGCGAAGCCCTTGCAGCACCTCTGGAGGATTCGGTAAGAGTCGTTGCCGTGCTTGAGGCGGCTGCGCGCTCCATGGCCCGGGGCGGGGCAGAGGAGGTGCTTGATGCCTGACCGGGTAAGATGGGGAATTCTCGGTAACGCAAACATTGCACGCAGGTGCGTGATTCCTGCCATGCAGAAGTCGCGAAACAGCACAGTGCGCAGCCTTGGCACCAGAAATCCGGCTGCAGCCGCGGCCTTGGCAGCGCAGCACGGTATCACGAGCGTCCCTAAGGGCTATGAAGCAGTGCTTGCCGACCCTGCAATTGATGCCGTCTATATACCGCTGCCCAACTATCTGCACTGCGACTGGACGCTCAAAGCCCTTGCCGCGGGCAAACATGTGCTGTGTGAAAAGCCCCTTGCCTGTAATGCTGCGGAAGCCCGGCGCATGGCCGATGCCGCTGAAAAAGCGGGCCTGCTGCTCATGGAGGCCTTCATGTACCGGTTTCACCCGCGCACCCGGCGCATAAAAGAGCTGGTCAGCCAGGGTGCTATCGGCGAGCCGCGTCTGCTGCGCACCTCATTTTGTTTCTCCATGGATGAGGTCACCCTCGCCGATGCCGCAAATCCGCGGCTCAGGCCCGGCACGGGCGGTGGGGCTCTGCTAGACGTAGGCTGCTACGGCGTGAGCGTAGCGCGCTATTTTTTCGGGTGCGAGCCAGAGCGCGTGCAGGCACAGGCTGTCTACAATGCCAGTGGCACAGATATGCTTTTTGCAGGCACGCTGCTCTTTCCGGGCGGGGGGCTGGCAACGGTGGAGGCGGGTTTTATGGCGGCTCTGCAGCAAACCTATTCAATCACAGGCAGCCGGGGCTCTATCGAGCTGCCTCATGATGCCTTCATTCCCTGGGAACATGATGCAGTATATACGCTTCGGGGTGAGCACGATGAAAACGGCAGACTTTACAGTGTTGCCGGAGCAGATGAATATCAGCTGATGGTTGAACATTTTGCCGATGCGGTTCTGGGGCGAGAGCCCCTTGCTTTTTCATCGCTTGAGAGCATAGGCAACATGCTTGTGCTCGACGGGCTGGCCAGGGCCGCCCGGGACGGCATGAATGTTTTATTGCAGGAAGCACAAGCGTGAATCAGTCCGGCAGCCCATACATTGTGACGAGAGAAACGCTTGAAGCCTTTAGCGCCTGCTGGTCAGGCGAAAGAGCGGGCATGCAATGGAGCTGCATCTTCATGCTCCCGCCGTGGATAGAGCCGTGGCTTGAACACTTTGGCGGCAGCCGGGAGCCCCATATATATAAAATCACAGAAGGCGGGAAGCTTCTGGGCTTTGCGCCGCTGCTGGTGCATGATGCTGAGGCAAGCCTTATCGGCAGCCCTGACGTGTGCGATTATCTTGATTTCATTGTTGCGCCGGACAGGCGTGATCAGTTTTTTACAGCCCTTGTTGCACATCTCCGGCAGCAGGGTATTATGGCGCTTGACCTGGGCCCGCTGCGGCCTGACTCTGCAGCACAGGCGTATTTTGGCTGCAGGGGCTCCTGCGCGCAGGAAGATATATCTTATGAGCTTGAGCTGCCGGCCGGCTGGGACCGCTACTTGAACGATTTGGACGTGCAGCAGCGCCACGAGGTGCGGCGCAAGCTGAGACGGCTTGAGGAGGCAGGCCGGTTTGCCTATCGCAGTGTTGATGCCCCTGAGGCTATTGATGCTGCCATGGAGGTGTTTCTGCATCTGTTCATGATTAGCAGGCCGGACAAAAATGCTTTCATGACTGCGGCCATGGAAGCATTTTTTAGAAGCCTTGCACGGTCAATGGCATTAAGGGGCCTTGTGCGCCTCGGCTTTCTTGACATCGATGGCGCGCCGGCGGCTGCTGTCATGTGCTTTGAGTACAGAGGTACGGTTTATCTGTACAACAGCGGTTTCGACCCCCGGTTCAGGCATCTCAATGCGGGGCTTCTGTGCAAGGTGCTGAGCATTCGCGACAGCATTGAGCGTGGCAAAAAGGTCTATGATTTTCTGAAAGGCGCTGAAATCTACAAACAAAGGCTTGGCGGTAGGCCGGTGCCGCTGCAGCGGTGCAGGGTACTGTTGTGAGTATAAGGGTCAAAGTTCAAGATTCAAGGTTCAAAGTTTTTACTTAAACAGAAGGATACTTCATGAAATGTCCCTGCGTTCAGGATGGCCGCCCAGCACTGATTTGAGAAATGACAACTGAAGGATTTTAAAATTTGCACCAATACTTTTTTTGAATCTGTAACCTTGAACATTGAACTTTGCATTGCGGGAGTCTGCTTTGAATAAACAAAAGCTCAGCATCGCCATGATCAGCATCCACTCGAGCCCGCTGGGCGACCTGGGCACGAGAGACAACGGCGGCATGAGCGTTTATATCCACGAGCTTGCCCGCGAGCTCGGGCGCTGCGGCCACCGCGTTGATATATTCACCCGTGCCACAGGCCCGTCGGATGGGGAGATCATTCGTCTTGGGCCCCGCGTGCGGCTCATTCATGTGAAAATCCCCGGGGCATACCGTGCATCAAGGGAAAAAATATATCCCCATCTTGCCGACTTTTTTCTCGGGATTGAAGGGTTCAGGATACGTGAGGGTGCCCGTTACGATATTGTCCATAGCCACTACTGGCTCTCGGGATGCATCGGCAACAAGGCGCAGGCCTGCTGGGAAGTACCGCATCTCACAACGTTTCACACCCTGGGGCTTGTGAAGAATATCATCGGCAACGGCGAGCATGAGCCCACGCTGCGCATAACCGTGGAAAAGCTGATCGCGCAGGCCTGCAGCCGCATCGTCGTGGGGTCCCGGCGCGAGCAAAAAAATCTATGCCGTCATTATCACGTTGCCAAAAGCAAAATAGGCATTTCGCCCTGCGGTGTCGACCTGAAACTTTTCCGGCCCCTGGACCGGGCCTATGCCCGGAGCATGCTCGGCCTCGGCCTGCATGAAAAAATTGTGCTGTATGTCGGCCGGTTTGATCCTTTGAAGGGCATCAGCCGTGTGATTGAAGCCGTCAGCCTTATAAAACATCTTCCCCTGCGCCTCATCATCATCGGTGGCGATGGACAGAAAACTGCAGAACGGCAAAAAATCAAGTCTCTGCCCCGTGAGCTTGCCCTTGGCGGCATCGTGCAGTTTGAAGGCAGGGTTGCTCATCAGAAACTGCCCCTGTACTACAGCTCAGCCGATATGCTTGCCGTGCCGTCACTCTATGAAAGCTTCGGCATTGTGGCGCTTGAAGCGCTTGCCTGCGGCACGCCTGTTATCGCCACGACCGTGGGCGCCATGGACAGCATTATCAGCAATGGCCTCAACGGTCGCATTGTCACAGGCTCAACGCCTGCGGCATTCGCCCGCGCTATACAACAATTGACCGGGGCAGGCCCGGCGCCGGCAGCCTCACGGAAGGCTGTCAGGGAAACCGTTGCCGGATACAGCTGGGCCTGTGCCGCAGACAGCATGCTAGAGCAGTACAAGACCGCAATTGCAGGATATGGGAAGGTGAGGCCTCGTATTTAAGAAAATTTTTTTGCAGGCAAGGGAGCTTTTCCCTCATGCTGGTGCCCACTTTCCCTACAGCCCGGTCGTTCGGGGGGCTTTACCTGTTCGACCTTAGTCATTCCTGCGGACAGTCATATAATTACATGAAGCCATTGATGATACGAGGATATTAAACATGAGCAAACAAACCGACATACTGGTAGTAGCACCCCATCCCGATGATATAGAGTTCGGGGCCGCAGGCACCATTGCCCGCTTGATACAGGAGGGAAAGCAGGCGGTCTACGCGCTATGCACCAGCGGCGACAAGGGCACAAGCGACAGGAGCATCACACCCGGGCAGCTTGCCGCCATTCGCGAGAAAGAGCAGCAGGCCGCGGCGCAGGTTATCGGCGTGCGCGAAGTTGTGTTTTTGCGCTATCCCGACCAGGGCCTTGAAGACAGCCCCGAACTCAGAAAAGCTATCGTGCGGCTTATCAGGCGGTTCAGGCCGGAAACGGTCATGACCTGCGACCCCTATCACCGGTATGTCTATCACCGCGACCACCGCATTGCGGGCCGGGTGGTGCTGGATGCCGTATTCCCTTTTGCCCGCGATTACCATGCCTACCCTGAACTGATCCAGGAGGGGCTTGAGCCCCATAAAGTTAAGGAGCTGCTGTTTTGGGGCTCCGAGGATATCAATTACCGCTGCGATATAACAGCAGCATTTGATCTGAAGCTCAAGGCCCTGCGCTGCCACGAAAGCCAGGTGACAGAATTGGGCATTGAGAATCTTGCCCCATGGCTGCGCAACCGCTGCAGCGAGATGGCCAAAGGTGAGCCCTTCGAGCTTGCCGAGGCATTCCACCGCGCGCTGCTGCCGCCGTAAGACCAGTATGGCGCATCAAGGCTGCCTTTGAATAACAGGGGGAAGGAGGCCGTTTATATGCAACAGGATGCCAACTACCATTTTTGCCGTGACCTGCCCACAACGCCCCTGCCGGAAGCGGGCAGAATACTTGTCACCGGCGCGACCGGGTATATCGGCGGCCGGCTTGTTCCGGAGCTGCTGGAGAGGGGATACCGGGTTCGGGTTATGGTGCGCGGCATTGCTCCCGAAATACTTGAGCGCTGGCCCGATGTTGAGGTTGCCATTGCCGATGCGTTGGATATTGACAGCCTGATGCGGGCGCTTGAGGGTGTGCATACCGCCTATTATCTTATTCATTCTCTGCTGCTTGGCCAAAAAAAGTTTGAGTCCGCGGATATTGAAGCAGCTATCAATTTCAAGGAGGCTGCAGAAAAGCAAGGGCTCAAAAGGATCATTTATCTCGGGGGGCTTGGCGATGTTCAGTCTGAGCTTTCATCTCACCTCAAGAGCAGGATTACGATTGCGCAGGAGCTGATGAGCGGCAGGGTGCCCGCAACTTTTCTGAGAGCTGCCATCATCATCGGCTCCGGAAGCGCCTCGTATGAAATTATCAAGCACCTTGTGCGCAACTGCCCTGTCATTCTTGTACCGCCGTGGGCGCGCACCAAATGCCAGCCTATCGCAATCCGCGACGTCATCAAATATCTCGTCGGCGTCCTGGAGAAACCAGAGGAAACAGCAGGCCGGTCATTTGATATCGGGGGCAGCGACATACTAACCTATGAAATGATGCTGAAGATTTTATCCGAGATTCACCTTATAAAAAGGCCTTTCATATCATTTCCTCTGAAAACGGTAAAGCTCTATGCCTATGCCGCCAGCCTCCTTACACCTGTTCCGGCAGCCATCACCATGTGCCTTATGGAGAGCTGCCATAATGATGTTATCTGCCAGAATGATGACATACGGCGGATTATTCCTTTTCAGACCATGCCCTACCGGGAGTCGCTGGTGCGGGCGATGTCGCGCGAGGAAAGTGATAATGTCGCGACCCGGTGGTCTGACGCATACCCACCAGCCCATGAGCTTGCAATCAAGCTGCACGAAGTTGAAGAGCTTTCGATGTACCGTTCATCCT
>Ga0114951_10005475_pt1 | contig 11700 bp, 10 predicted proteins | sample AM7aDNAmetaG_FD_88677 | JGI IMG/M metagenome (GOLD analysis project Ga0114951, IMG submission 88677) | Freshwater microbial communities from Finland to study Microbial Dark Matter (Phase II) - AM7a DNA metaG | ecosystem: Environmental > Aquatic > Freshwater > Lake | place: Finland: Lake Alinen... | reverse complement strand
TTGATTTGCCCACGTTGGGGAGTCCGACGATTCCAGCTTTTAGCATAAGTTAAGTTCGGTGTTGAGACAGGTGTAACGCGATGCGCACGCCTTCATAAATGGCGGTGCCGATGAGGCACAGGCCGGAGATGTGTTGCAGGCGCAGCAGCGACTTGGCGCTGAACCGGCCCTGCCCGCGCGACACCAGAAAACTCCAGAACAAAAACCACAGCAAGGTGCCGGTGAAGACGCCCGCCACGCAGGCGACTTTAGCCAGCTTCGTGTCGTCCACCCATTCCTGCGTGCTGAAAAAAGCCTTGGTGCTCATCAGCGTGGCCGACAGCACCACCCACGCGCCCAGCACGCCGAGATTCGCCGCGACGCGCACAAAGCCGGTGGCAAACGCCGAGTGCGGATGGACCTTTTGCTCGATGCGCTCCTCCAATTTTTCGATGGCAATATCCAGCGGCGACGGGCGCAATAGCGAATTGGAAAACAGAAATTTAAACCCGAGAAACATCAGGAACACGAACCCCATCACCCGCATGATCGTCTGGGCAAAGCCGTGGTCAATGAACTGCGAGATGCCGGTGAACGAGATCGAGCAATAGACGACATCCATCGTCGTGGCCCCCAGTCCGATAAAAAAGCCCCACTTGAAACCGCGTCGCGCGCCCTCGTTGAGAATGGTGAGATTGATCGGGCCGGGCAGACAGGAAAAAACCACCGCGCAGGCAAAACCCACGATTGCGGCCACCAGAATGGGATGCGTCTCGGCCATGTCAGCTACCCGCCTCCGGTTCGTCCTCGTCCACTTCCTCAATCTCCTTCCGCCACGCGCGGGAGATATACGGCCGCACAAACCCGTAAAGCAGATAAGCCGTGAAGAAAATCGGCAGGACATAATACAAGATTTTCTCCTGCAAAATCAGCATCAGCCCCACGAACAGCGCCGCGACGACCACTTTCAAAAAGGTCGTGGACGAGCGCAGGCCGAGCGATTTGAAACTCGGATAGCGGACTTCGCTCACCATCATCGCCGACAAGAAGACCAGCACGACCGGCAGCAGATAGCCCCAGTGGCCGAGGTCTTTTTCCTTTTCGTTGAGTTTGATGATGAACAGCGTCAGCGACGCCACGAGGCCGGCGGCAGACGGAATCGGGAAGCCGAGAAAATCCTTGCCCGCCCCGGGCGCATTCATCGCGGACAGACAGTTGAACCGCGCCAGCCGGAACGCGCCGCAGACGAGATAAATCGAGGCGATGAACCAGCCGAGCCCGGCGTATTCTTCCGGCAGGGCATTATGTAGCACCACCCGATGCACCAGGAACGCCGGCGCGACACCGAAGGAAATCAAATCCGCCAGCGAATCAAATTCGCGGCCGAATGGACTTTCGCGCCCGCCCATGCGCGCGACGCGGCCGTCGAACAGATCAAAGATGCACGCCAGCAGAATGGCCCCGAGCGCGAACTTGATGGGCATCCAGTTGACGAAGCCGCTGGCGTCGGGCGTGAGATTGGCCTCGACGATTTTGGTCAGCGCCACGAAGCCGCAGAAAAGATTTCCCGCCGTCAGCAGGTTCGGCAGAAAATAAATTTTCAACTTTTCCCCTTCGACGGGCGGCGTGGTTTCTGGGTTCGTGGCCATGGCGTCAGTCAAATTGCGCGAGCACGGTTTCGCCGCCGACCACCTTGTCGCCGAGCTTCACCTTGATCTTGGCCTGGCGCGACAGATAGACATCCACGCGCGAACCGAACTGGATCAGGCTGATTCGTTCGCCGCGCTGGATCGCGTCATTCTCCCGCACCCACGGCACAATGCGCCGGGCGATCAGGCCCGCGATGAGCCGCACGCCGACTTTTTCGCCAGGCGGCTCGGCGGAATCGAGGCCGATCAGCACGTTTTCGTTGAACTTCGCCGAATCCGCGCTCAACGCATTAAGATAAAGGCCCGGCGTGTGTTTGAAATAAGCCACGCGCGCGGTCACCGGCGAGTTTTGGACATGGATGTTAAACACGGAGAGAAAAATCGAGACGCGCTGGCATTCGCCGCCCATGAAATCGGGTTCCGTCGTCGTGTCAATCGCGTCCACCTTACCGTGGCCGGGGGCGATGACGAGATGCTTGCCGGACGGCACCAACGGATCCGGGTCGCGGAAAAAGTAGAAGGTGAACAGCGCGAACAGCACCCACAAGGCCGCCAGCGCGCCGGCAATCTCCAAAATAAAACCGCCGATGATCTTGCCCAGAAACGCCATCACCACCAGCGCAACCACGGCCGCGCCCGTCCAGCCGGCCATCTTCAAGGCGGCGGTCAATGCTTTTCCAGAGTGTTTCACGCACGCAGGATAAAATTTATTCGCACTACTTGCAATTCGGCATTTTGCGGGCAAGTTGGAAGCCGTTGCCAAAACCGGCGCGATGCCGGCCGTGCGACAAAAAGCAAAAAATCAAAACGATTATGTCACTGCACACTCCCGACCTGACGAAATTCCCGCCGCGCAGCGCGCGCGTGCGGCTCGGCGGCTATGCCATCCTGCCCCGCATGTTGGACAAAGGCCGCGCGACGCTCGCCGGCAAGAACGGCGAATATCATTATGCCTGTCCGCTGGATCAGGGCTTCCTGGAATTCGCGGGCATCGACCCTGAGGCGCTGAAAAAAGAACTGGGCAAGAGCGACACCGAGGTTCTGACCTGGATCCAAGCCCACGCCAAAAACAAACGCACCATGCCCGAAATCATCGCTTGGACCCACTGGCAGGAAAACCGCGCCCCCAATAATCCTGATGGCCGAGAATATCTGAACGGCCTCCACAAAGCCGTTGCGCCCAACCGCGAGGACATCGTGAGCTGGTTCGACGTGCTCGACGTGGACGACTTCGCCAGCTTCGGCGGCAAGGCGTAATTTTCAACCGGTAGAAACAAAAGGCGCGAAGAAAAAATCTTCGCGCCTTTTTTGTGATTAATACCGGGAATCAGGCGGCCGGCTCGACGGCCGCCGGCGCCGTGACCGGCGCGGCTTCGATGGCTTCAATGCGATGCCGGTGTTTCGCGCCGTGCAGTTCAAATTCCACTTCGTCGCCGACCTTGCGGTTCAGCAGCGCCGAGCCGATCGGGGTGAGATAGCTGATGATGCCCTTGTCGGGATCGGAATCCCACGCGCCGAGAATCGTGAACGTCTCGCGCTGGTTGGTTCCGAGATCCGTGGCGATCACCACGGTGCCGATGTTGACGGCGTCGGTCTTCGGATTGGAAAAATCCGTGCCGCGCGCGCGCATCATCTGCGCTTCCAGTTCTTCCTTCTGGCGCATGATGATCTTCTGCATCTCCTTCGCGGCCTTGTATTCGTGGTTTTCGCGCAAGTCGCCGTAGCTGCGGGCGATGGCAATCTCCTTGGAGTTGGCGGGAATCTTTTTCTGCACCAGTTCCTGATATTCGAGCCGGCGGCGTTCGAGACTTTCCCACGAAACCAGAATCGTGAAATCCTGTTTGGTCTGCTCGCCGCTGACGAGCGCTTGCACGGCGGGATGCTTCTTGACAAGGCGCGCGAGGAGCGAACGCTTGCTCATGTCGTCAAATACGGGCGAGAGTTGCAGCGCGCGGGTCAGATCCTTGACCACTTCGATGTCGGCGGTGGCGGTCAGCTCATTCAGCAGCTCCTGATCTTCCAGGATGAAATCGCGGAGCTTGTTGGAGCGTTTTTCGTTGAACTGGTCGCGTTCCATCGCGGTCAGCATGGCGCGGAACACTTCCGGCCCCATGATATCGGCGTAGGCATCGCTGCGTTCGCGTCCGAACCAGAGCAACAGTTCGCTGCCGGCGGTATGCTGGCGGATGAGCTTGGCGAGCGTCTCCTTGAGCAGCTCCATCTTGCCTTCCGCAATCAGCAAGCTGGCGAACTCCTTCGCGAGTTTGGACGAGACAAAATTCAGCGAGCCGCGCAAGACTTCCTGCCAGGTTTCAGGGTTTGCCTGCTTGAACGACGCCAGGGCGCGATGATGTTTCGCGGCGGGGATCAATTCCAGCATCGGGCCGAATTTGATATCCTGACCCCAGATTTGCGCAGCGGTGATTTCCACCGTGACGGGCTGGAGTCCGGCAACTTCGGCCAGTTCATCGCGCGAAAAAACCGCTTCGAGGGCGACCGCTGGCTGCGTGCGCAGATAGGAGGTGATGTCCGCGTTCAGCGCGGTGATGATTTCGGCGGCGATCGTTTTCTTGTCCGCCAGATCGGAGGCCAGCTTGATGACTTCGGCCACGACGAGGATGCGCGCCTTCAAACCCTTGGCTGCGCGGAAATCCGCGAGCAGCCGGTCTTGCAACGAAGTTTCCTGTGCCTGGAAAACCACCGGCTCGGTCTTTTTCGTCGGCACGATGAAATGGCCGTCTTTCTTCATTTCGCGTTTGGCGGTCTCCCACCATTTCTTCCAATCGTCGCGGATGACGTCGGGCACGAGCACGGCCTGGATCTGATCCGCCGTAGCCTTGCCGCCAAAGCTGTTCAACACGAGCTTGATCAAATCCAAATGATGTGCGGCCAGATGGCGCACCGCATCCAGATCAGCCGCTTTCCGCGCGAGAATGTGATCCTTGGGGATCGGCTTCAGGTTTTCCGCCGCGAACGAAAGGTCCATGGTGTGTCCCGCCTTTCCCGGGAAATCGATGGTAAAACGGGCGAAGACCGTATCCACCGTTTTGATGCGGCCGAAGCCCCAGCTACGATGCGTGCAGCAACCACCGGCGGCCAGTTGCGCCAGCGGCTCAACGTGGCGACCTTCAATTTTTCCTGATGCGGCGAGTTTTTCGAATTCTTCTCTCATAATTATAAAATCGTAATTCTGTCGTCACGGATTCACTATATGTCCATTAAACGTGTTGAACGAACAAAATCCAAGACAAATTGCGGCGCGAATTTTATCGCAACGCCAAACCAGCGGGGAATTTACCGAAAATCTCCTCGAAACCGCCCTCGCCAGCGCGTGCCTTTCGCCCGCCGATCGCGGCCTGTGCCACGAACTCGTCTGTGGAGTGGTCCGCTGGCAGACGACGCTCGACCGGCTCATTGCGCGCAAGACCACGCCCGGCCGTGAGCCGCGTCCCGCGCTGGTCAACCTGCTGCGGCTCGGCCTCTACCAGATTTTCTGGCTCGACCGCATTCCAGCCCACGCCGCCGTCCACGAGACCGTGGAGCTGGCCAAGCGCTCCGGCTACGTCTCGCAGTCCGGCTTCATCAACGCCATCCTGCGCGCCTACCTGCGCGAGTTCGACGAGGTGAAAAAAATCCTCGCGGACATGAAAATCTCCCAGCCGGCGCTCGGCTGGTCGCATCCCGAATGGCTCGTGGAGCGCTGGCGGAAAAATTATGGCGAGGAGCAAACGCGCGCGCTGCTCGAATGGAACAACACGCCGCCGAAAACGTTCGCCCGCGTCAACACCTTCAAAACGGACGCCGGCAAACTCGTCGAACGCTGGCGCGCGGAAAATGTGGAATATGATTTCTGCACGCGCGACTGGACCGGTGAAAATCTGGCCTTCGAACTGAAATCGCATCCGCCGCTGAGGACGCTCGGCAGTTTCCGGGACGGTTGGTTTTACCTTCAGGATCCCAGCACGCTGCTCGCCCCTGCCCTGCTTGGTGCGCAACCGGGCGAAACCATTTTGGATCTGTGCGCCGCGCCGGGCGGCAAAACCACGTTCCTCGCGCAGCAGATGAACAACGAGGGCAAAATTGTCGCGCACGACAGCTTTGCCGACCGGCTGAAACTGATCCGCGAAAATTGCACCCGCCTCGGCGTGACCTGCGCGGCAGCCACCGCGACCTTCAACTTTCAACCGGCGACCTTCGACCGCATTTTGGTGGACGCGCCGTGCTCCAACACCGGGGTCATGCGCCGCCGCGTGGACTTGCGCTGGCTCATCCAGCCGCCGGAGATCGAGCGTATGCGCGCGACGCAACTGGTTTTGCTCAATCAGGCCGCAACGATTTTGAAACCCGTCGGCGTTTTGGTTTACAGCACCTGCAGCCTGGAGCCGGAGGAAAACTCTGAGGTGGTGAAAGAGTTTTTGCGCGCGCACGCCGGATTCAAATTGGAAACCGAACGGCAGCTTCTGCCTTTCGCCGACAAAGTGGACGGCGCTTATGTGGCACGCCTGGTGAAGGCGTAGCGGTAGAGCGCCGCACTTCCGCGTTTTTTTTAATTGGCGGCTTTCTTCCGAAAGCCGCTACGACGCCTGCCACAGGCTCCAGAAGTTTTCAAAACTCTGCCGCTCGCGTGCAAGGCGCAGGCCGTGTTCGTCATGCCAGCAAACGGCCGCGTGGCCGTGCGAAAACCGCGTTTCCCATGGCAGATGATACGCGCCGGCATCGAGCCAGATCAGATGGTCGCCGGCTTGCAGCGAGCGCGGCAGCGGAATCCGCGCGAGCTGGTCAAAAGCCATGCAGGTCGGTCCGCAGACCGCCGTGAGCGTCTCCTCGCCGCTGCGCTCGGGCAACGTCAGCAGCGCGTGCTGTTCCCACAGCGCGGTCAGGGCGTTCAGCGTGCGGCCGCCGTCGCAGATTAATTGCCGCAGTCCGCGCCGTTCCTTCACATCCAGAATTTTAACGACGAGCGCGCCGCTGCCGGCGCTCACGAAACGTCCGTTCTCCAGCCAGACTTCGCGTAAGCTAGGAAATAGTTTTGCCGATTGCCGCAGCATCTGGGCGAACGCGCGCAGACCGAATTCGCCGTCCATGATTTTGCCGCCCCGCGTCAAGACCCGGCGCACCGGCAGGCCGCCGCCGATGTCGAGATGAAGCGGACAGAACTTCGCGGCGCGGCAGATTTCCGCGACCTCGGCGATGGCGCGTTCGTAAATCTGCACCGAGGAGACATTCGCGCGCAGATGAAAATGAACCGTCTCGACCCGCGCCTGGGAGTGCTGCAAAATTTTCAGCGCGGCCACAGCCTCGTCCGGCGCAAAGCCGAACTGCGTGGGAAACGCCGGGTTTTCCGGATCGAACTCCTCGCCGGTCAGAATGCGGACGCCCAGCCGCCAGTTGAAATGTTTGGCGTGCGGCAGCAGCGCGTCCAGTTCGGCGGGAGAATCCAGGTTCACCGCGAGTTCGGGCAGATCGAATTGCGGGAGCCAGTGGTGTTTGGCGGGGCCGTTGACCAGAATGTTTTCCGGCGTGAAACCTTCAGCGAGCGCGGCGCGCAGTTCCAACTCGCTGACGACTTCGATGGGGCGGCCTTGCTCCCGCCACCAGCGGAGCAGCGGCCGGACGGGCTGGGTCTTGAACGAGAGCCAATGGCGTGCTTTCAACGTGCTGCCGGCATCTTGCCGGAAGTTCAAGAATAGCTCTGCCGGCAGGATGCCGGCAGCACGTTTGAATTCCGCATCCAATTCCGCGATCCGTTCCGCGATGGGTTCGCTGGAAAAAACATAGAATGGTGTGGGTGAAAGCGAAAGCGCCTCGCGAACGAGGCGCTTCCAGAATTGAATGGTTTCGGGCGGATGACCGAAATCGAGCTTGGCCGTCTTTTTCGGTGTGGCGCTCACATACCCATGATCTGATAGCCGCAATCCACGTAAATGACTTGGCCGGTGATCGCCGCCGCGCCGTCGCTGGCGAGGAACGTGCCGGTCGCGCCGAGTTCTTCGTTCGTCACGTTGCGCTTAAGCGGCGACCGCTGCTCGTAAATTTTGATCATTTCCCCAAAGCCGCTGATGCCGCGCGCGGCGAGCGTGTTGACCGGGCCGGCGCTGATGCAGTTCACGCGGATTTTTTGCGGACCCAGATCATACGCGAGATAACGCGTGCTGGCTTCAAGCGAGGCCTTGGCCACGCCCATGACGTTGTAATGCGGCACGACTTTTTCCGCGCCGTAATAACTCATGGCCACGATGCTGCCGCCGTCGGCCATCAACGGCACGGCGGCGCGCGAAAGCGCGACCAGCGAATAGGCGCTGACATCGTGCGCGATGCGGTAGGCTTCGCGGCTGGTGTTCACGAAATGTCCTTCCAGCGCATCCTTGGGCGCATAAGCGACCGAGTGCAGGAGCAGATTCAGTTTGCCGAACTTTTCGCCGACGGTTTTGAAAACGCTCGCGATGTCTTCGTCCTTGGTCACGTCGCACGGCAGGATCAACGTGTCCGCGCCAAACGTGCCAGCGAGTTCCTCGACGTTGTCCTTGAGGCGTTCGCCCTGGTAGGTGAACGCGAGTTTGGCGCCTTCCTTGGCCCACGCCTGCGCGATGGCCCACGCGATGGAGCGTTTGTTGGCGACCCCGAAGACAATCCCAATTTTTCCGTCGAGCAATGGCATAATCGTGAATGGTTGATTTGTTAAGGCGCACAGAGATTAAAACATTTTGGCGGCAGGCAAAGAAAATTCACAGTCTCGACTCTCCTGCCCCGGTAAAATAGGCTCTCACTAATGGATGCCCAGACAAACAATCTCATCGTGGACGGCCTCATTGCTTATCTGGGGCTGGTGATTCTGCTGACGTTCCATGAGTTTGCCCATGCGTGGACGGCGTGGAAATGCGGCGATGAAACGGCGCGGTTGCAGGGCCGGCTGTCGCTCAATCCGCTCGTCCACATTGACCCGATTGGCACGGTGGTGCTGCCGCTGGTCATGATTTTTGCTTCGCCGGCCGTCGGCCGGTTTCTGATTGGCTGGGCCAAACCGGTGCCGTTCAATCCGGGAAATCTTGGAAACCGCTGGCGCGACGAAATGCTCATCGCCATGGCTGGCCCGGCAATGAATGTCCTGCTGGCCATAGTGCTGGTCGGGTTCGCGCGCATCGCCCTGATGTTCGGCGCCCTGGACATAACGGATTTGCTCCTGCAGATGTCGTCGCTGAGCTTGATCCTTTGCTTTTTCAACCTGATTCCGATTCCGCCGCTCGACGGCTCGCATGTGCTGCGGAATCTGACGGGCATGACTTACGACACCTATTTCCAGATTTCACGGTTCGGCTTCATCGCGATCATCATCGTGCTGCAAATCCCGGTTGTCCGGACGATTCTCGGCACGCTGACCTACGGCACGCTGCATTTGCTGACCCTCGGCTTTCGCTTTCCCTATTAGCAGCGCCCGGCGGAATGCCAAATTTCAATTCAGCCGGCAAATCTTCAAGTTTTCTGCCAGAAGCCGCCTTTCTATTTCTTGAAGTAAAGCTCCTCCGCATTCCACGTCGCGCGATAGGAACTCAACGGCGTCGGGCGCAGGTTGCCGATGTCCGCGCGCGCGCCGGCGTAGAAATACGGCGTGACCGTGAAGATCATCGGCATCTGTTCTCCGAGGATCTGCTGAACTTCATCATAAATCTTTTTCCGCTCGGCGAAATCCAGAGTCTTCATCTGCGCGTCCATCAAATGATCCAGCCGCGCCTCCCAGTCCGTTGACGGCGTCTTCTGGCGGGGAAACCACTGATGCGTGAAGCCGGTGGATTTGATGACGTTGAGGCTTGAAGACGGATCCGTGCCGCCGCCACCGATGCCCATCAGGATGCAGTCATAATCGAATGAGTCGTTAATCTTGCTGACGAGCGTGTTGAACTCGATCGGCTGGAGAATCACATTGAAACCGAGCTGCTTCAAATCCGACTGGATCAGCAGCGCGGTTTTTTCGCGCGCGCCGTTGCCCGTGTTCGTGTTCAGGACAAATTCAACCTTGTTGCCGTCGGCGTCGGTCGCAAAATCATCGCCGTTGCGCTTTTCAATCCCGATTTCTTTTAACAGCGCGAGCGCCTTCGCCACATCGTTCGTATATTTCGGCGTGTTCGGGTTGAACCATTTTTTATTGCCGGGCGTCACGAAACCGTAGTTCGGAATCGCGCGGCCGGAATAGATGGATTTGATGATGCTGTCGCGATCAATTGCATACGAGCAGGCCTGGCGGAATTTCTGGTCGCGGAACCATTTCAATTTTTTTGCGTCCACATTCGGCTTGCCCGTCTTGGCATTCACGTTCGTGTTCTGGTTGAACCAGAAGAAGCCCGCCTCCAGCCCGATGCCCGGTTCGAGCAGGTTGAATTTCCCCTTCGCCGCCTCGGTCTTGAAGCGGTCATACTCATAGGGATAAATGAAATCATCCACGTCGCTTTCACCGCTCAAAAACCGCAGCGACATCGCGTTCAAGTCCGGCACGACCGTGAAAATGATATTGTCGAAATACGGTAGTCGCTGGCCCTTGGTGTCCACCTCCATGAAATACGGGTTGCGCTCCAGCAAAATGAGCTGCGCCTGCTTGTATTCCTTGAGCCGGAACGGGCCGCTGCCGATGATGTCCGCCGGTTTCCAGTTCACGCCGTAGGCCGAGGTGAAGGTTTTGTCCGCGACCGTTTTGGCGAGGATGTGTTTCGGCAGAATCGGCACGCCGCCGAAATTTTCCAGAAACGGCGCGTAAATGTCCGGCGTCACGGCCAGGATCGTCAGGTCATCCACCTTGGTCACCGCGATTTTTTTGCCGCCGATGATGAAGGCGTCGCGCATGACATTGTCAATTTCCGGGTTGTAAATCACGTCCCAGGTGAACACCACGTCGTCCGCCGTGAGCGGCTCGCCGTCGCTCCAGCGCAGGTTTTTCCGCAGCTTGAACGTCCACGTCTTGCCGTCGGGCGAGTTCGTCCAGGATTCCGCCAGGCCCGGCGTGACCTGTTGCGTCGTCCAGTCAAAGCCCAGCAGGCCCGCGAACAAATGCCGGTAAATCTCCTCGGACGATGATTCGTTGGCCGTGATGGGATTGAAAGTTTTTGGATCGCCGAACGTGGCGACGACCAGCCGTCCACCCAGAATGCCTGGCGCGCAATCCGCGACCAGTGGCGGTTCGGGCAGCGGATAATCGGCGGCGGATTTTTTTGGGGTGGGCGCTGACTTTTCCCCGCAGCCGGACAATAAGGCGGCGACGGCAATCATGACCAGAACGTATTTGGCGAAGGATTTTTTCATGGGCATCAAATTAATTTCACAATCAGCCAATAGATTTCCATTTGCCCCGCGAAAGTCCAGTTTTTGAATTAGCCGCGACCTTTTCACTCGCGCGGGCGCAAGTTTTTTGCCACGTTCCCGAAAGTAATTACGATGTGGTCATTCCTTTTTAAGCGCCTGCTGCACATGATTCCGCTCCTGCTGGGCGTTTCATTGCTGACGTTTCTGCTCATGGCCATGGCGCCGGGCGATTACTTCACCACGCTCTCGCAAAACCCGCAAATCTCACCGGAAACCATCGCCAACCTCAAAGCCAAATTTCATCTGGGTGAGGCGTGGTATATCCAATACTTCTACTGGCTCAAAAATATTTTGCACGGCGACTTCGGCTACTCGATGGCCTATAAGATTCCTGCGACGTCGCTCATTTTCGAACGGCTTTGGAACACCTTTCTGCTTTCGTTCTTCGCCATGCTCATCACGTGGGGAGTCGCCATCCCGCTCGGCATCTGGGCGGCGGTCCGAAAAGATTCGTGGGTGGATCGCGGCTGCTCCTTCGTGGCGTTCGTCGGCTTGTCGGTGCCGGACGTTTTGCTGTCGCTGCTCGCCTTGTGGTTCGCGGCGGCCACCGGCTGGTTTCCCGTCGGCGGCACGCAGAGCCCCATTCACGATTTGCTTACGCCGGCGCAGCAGTTCTGGGACCGTGCGCATCATCTCATCCTTCCGGCGCTAGTGCTCGCCGCGGCTGAAATGGCCGGCATCATGCGCCAGATGCGCTCCAATCTGCTCGACACGTTGCGCGCCG
>Ga0114951_10005474_pt1 | contig 11703 bp, 10 predicted proteins | sample AM7aDNAmetaG_FD_88677 | JGI IMG/M metagenome (GOLD analysis project Ga0114951, IMG submission 88677) | Freshwater microbial communities from Finland to study Microbial Dark Matter (Phase II) - AM7a DNA metaG | ecosystem: Environmental > Aquatic > Freshwater > Lake | place: Finland: Lake Alinen... | reverse complement strand
CCCTTTTGGAGGAAAAAAACATGTACCAATCACTGACAATTGTAGGAAATGTTGGCCGGGACCCTGAAATGCGTTATACACCCTCTGGCCAGGCAGTGACATCTTTTTCGGTCGCCACAAACAGACAATACACTGCCAACAGCGGCGAAACAGTCAAAGAAACCATTTGGTTTCGCGTTACGGCCTGGGGCAAGCAAGCTGAAACTTGCAATAAGTTTGTCAAGAAGGGCATGAAAGTTCTAGTAGAAGGTAGGATTACTGGTGACCCTGCCACTGGTGGTCCAAAGGTTTTTAAGAAGCAAGATGGTTCTTTTGGCTCATCGTTTGAGGTAAGTGCCAACACGGTTCGTTTCCTTTCATCGCGTGATGATGATGGTGGCGGCGATGGCGGTGGCGGAGCCATGGGCGGTGGCCAATTTACTGGCCCATCTGACGAAGATATTCCATTCTAACCAGTCTATATCGAACGTATAGGTATTTTCCATTCTGCCCCCAGGAAAACTTTGCCGAACGATTTGCTCCCGAAAGAGCATCGGGACGATGTAAGCAAATCGTGGGTAATTTCCATTATTTCCTGGGGGCATTAAAAAAGGATATTTGAATGGCAGTTCCCCCTGCACGTCCTCAGACCACGCTTGAAGTTCCAGCAGATCTTCAGCCGGTGTATGCCAATCTGGTGCGCATCGCTCATTCTCCGGCCGATCTTGTTTTTGACTTTGCCCATTTGCTGCCTGGCGAAAATAAGGCCCTCATCCGGGCCCGCATCCTGATGTCGCCGCTCAGCGCGAAATTACTTTATCGCGCCCTGGGTGAAAACCTGGCTCGCTATGAATCCACTTTTGGCGAGATTACTTTACCCAGAGCTTCGCTGGCAGATCAATTATTTAAACCATTTCAGCAATCCCCTGACGGCGGCAATGCCCCAGAAGAAGGCACCCCATAATGGAAAATACCCATAAGTTCGGTATGGATCAACTCGAAACTATTTCCGATCTCATTCGCCTACAGTTTGATGCCCGCACGGCTGCGCGAGACAAAGCCTTAACCCAGGCACGGGCTTTGACCAGGTTTTGTTCGCAGGCCATCCGGGCTGTTCATCGTGACGATGATATTGCCATGCACGAGCAGCTTGCCGAAGCGCGAACCATGGCGGATGCGCTTCGATCCGCGCTATCCGAATTCCCCGATTTATATTACGCCGGTTACACCCAGGATGCCTTGAAGGAATATGTCGAAGCCAATGTTACCTGTGCTTTGATCAAAAACCAGCCTTTGATTGGCCCTCAGGAATTGGGAGTGGAGTACAACACATATCTTAACGGCCTGTCTGAAGTTGTGGGGGAACTGCGCCGGCGCTGCCTGGATATTCTCCGGCATGGCTATTCATCCGAAGCCGAACGCTTGCTGACGTACATGGATGATATTTACGCTGTGCTGGTCACAATCGATTACCCTGATGCGATTACAAATGGTCTGAGACGGCAAACGGATATTGCGCGCAGCATTATTGAGAAAACGCGTGGTGATATCACCTTCAGTTTGCGCGGTGAACACCTCGAACAAGCGATTGCCCGTTTGAGCGAACAAATGACTGGCAGCGCCGGTCCCGCCGGGCCAACTTTGAGCCGTGCTGGAAGCGAAGACGAGTCGCCAGTTTGATTAAGAGCCTGGAAAAGTATTATTTCTCATTTTGAAAGATTTCCCAGCCAAACAAATTCACGCCAGTCTGGATTAATTGTGAACTTTATCACTATGAAAGGGTGACAATAATCTTTGTGATATTCCGCACAAAGTAGTATTATTGATTATGACAAAGAGCAAGTAATTTGCTCCTCGCTGTCTCCTCCTTTGGCGAATGTTTGCACCGGGTCCTCCCCCCGGTGCAAACTGCTTTAAAGCACTTAAATAAAATTTACGCAGGGCTGGAAAAATAGTGAGAAATTATATGTGGATTGGACTTCCGCTTGCACCGTGGGCCGCCTCCATGAGCGCTTCGGAAATGGTTGGGTGGGCATGCACGTTGCGAGAAATTTCTTCAGTGGTTAGTTCCATCATATGCGCCAGGGTTAATTCCGGCAGCAGTTCGGTCACTTCCGGGCCAATCATGTGCGCACCCAGGATTTCGCCATACTTTTCATCAATCACCAGCTTGACCCAACCAGCATAATCGCCCAGACCAAGGGCTTTGCCATTCGCTTGGAAAGGAAACCGCCCGATTTTTACGGTGTAACCGCGTTCCTGCGCCTGAGCTTCTGTCAGCCCAAACGAGGCGATTTGCGGCTGGCAATACGTGGCGCGCGGCATCATTTCATAATCCAGGGTGACAGTCTTATGCCCGGCGATATTTTCGGCGCAGACGATGCCCATCGCTGAACCGACATGCGCCAACATCAGTTTGCCTGTCACATCGCCAATCGCCCAGATACCCGGGACGTTGGTAGACATTTTCTCATTGATTTCAATAAAGCCTCGTTCGGTCAGTTTTACGCCAACTTCTTCAAGTCCCAAACCCTTTGAGTTCGGGCGGAATCCAATCGCAACCAGCGCCTGATCTGCTTCCAAAACTTTATTCTCGCCACCGGCTGAAACAGTTACACGGACACCTGTCTCTGTGGTTTCAACTGATTCGACTTTATGCCCAAGCAATGTTTTAATGCCGCGCTTTTTGAAGGCTTTTTCCAATTCAACGCTGACTTCCACATCTTCGAGAGGTACGAGGTGTGGGAGCATCTCGACGATAGTCACATCCGTGCCATACGAACTCCAGATCGTTGAAAATTCAACTCCGATGGCGCCTGAACCGATCACGACCACCGATTTCGGTAATTTTTCCTGCAAGATCGCTTCGGAATATGTAACGATTTTCTGACCATCGACTTTCCATACCCCAGGCACTGCTGAACTGGCGCCTGTGGCAATAATGATGTTTTTGGCTTTCAGTTCTGTAACCTTGCCATCCTTGTCTGTGACATTCAGGCTGTCCTTGCCTGTCAGTTTAGCCGTGCCCATGTGAACGGCAATATTGTTCTTTTTCATCAAAAAGCCAACACCTTTTACCAGCCGGTCCGAAACCTGGCGGCTGCGCTTTGTGGCGGCACTGAAGTCGAGCACCAGGTTATCAAATGAAAACCCAAATTCCTTGCCTCTCTCGCGCAAAGTGTGAGCAATTTCCGCATTGCGCAGCAGGGCTTTGGATGGGATGCACCCAACATTCAGACACACTCCACCCAACCATTGTTTGTCTACGATCGCCGTCTTTTGACCTAACTGTGCCGCTCGAATAGCTGCCACATATCCGCCTGGCCCTGCACCGATGACTACAACATCATATAGATTTTCCATTTACCAACTCCTATGAGTATATTTTATTAAAAAAGCACTGACTGAGGTGAGTAACCATTTCGAACTTATGGGTATTTTCCATACTGAAACACTCGCAAAATAATATCGAACCTGTCGGGTTCGTCTATTTTACTACGCTCTACCCGTCACCATGTCCCCATGATAAACTTATTTGGTTGCGAACTCCACATCATCCAGATAGTGAACTTATGGGTATTTTCGATCAGGAAGAAAATGACAGGCATGCATTCAAAACCATCTCTCAAAACGACAATACCGAACTTATGGGTATTTTCCATTCAAACCCCGGTGCTGTTCTTCCTGGCCGCGCTTTTTGGGGTAATCCTGGTTCGTTCAGCATGGATCACAGAAGATGCCTATATTACTCTGCGAACTGTGGATAATTTTATCAATGGATATGGGTTGACCTGGAATATTGTTGAGCGTGTGCAGGCGTATACGCATCCGCTGTGGATGTTGCTGCTTTCCGCACTTTACTTTTTTACTCACGAGGCTTTTTACACAACCCTGATCCTGTCGCTGGCTTGCTCGCTGGGGGCTTTTTTACTGGTTGCAAAGATGATGAACCGCGCCAGCCTGGCTACTCTGGCCGGGTTATGTGTATTGTTCTTTTCCAAGGCTTTTATTGATTTTTCAACTTCTGGTCTTGAAAACCCGGCAACTCATTTGCTGCTGGCGGGGTTCCTGTTGGTTTTTCTTAAACCGGAACAGGTTTTTAGTGGAAAAAAGATATTCTGGTTGAGTTTTATCGCGGGTCTCGCCACACTTAATCGCATGGATACGTTCCTTTTTTTCCTCCCGGCGCTGGGTTATATACTAATCAAGCAGCGCTCATGGGCGGCTGTAAAATGGATGTTGTTGGGTTTTTCTCCTTTCATTTTGTGGGAATTATTTTCGATTATTTATTATGGTTTCCCCTTCCCCAATACTGCTTATGCCAAGTTAAATACCGGCCTGGCTCGCAAAGATTTGCTTGAAGCGGGTTACCTGTATTTTATTAATTCTTTGCATTGGGATCCAATTACGCTTTTGATTATTGGTACTGCACTTGGGCTGACTTTTTTCCAGGGTAACTGGCGGGAAAAAATGATTTCTCTGGGTGTCAGCCTATACCTCTTGTATGTTTTGTGGATTGGGGCGGATTATATGAGCGGCCGGTTTTTCTCCGCGGCATTGCTGGTGGCAGTTGTTTTGCTAAACCAGCGTTTTAGCAGCGTTTCGCTGTCTGGTGGGGTCATTCTGCTGGTTTTTGTTGTACTGGTGGGTTTTATTTCTCCAACACCCACCCTGACCAGTATTGATGATGCTTCTTTTTCGACCGGACGGACAGATGTTAACGGCATTGCGGATGAACGCAGCTTTTATTATCAGCCTTCCAGCCTGATCTATGACAAACGCAAAACCATCGAACCTTTCCATGATTGGGTTTTTCGGGGGTTGCAGTTGAAGGCTGAAGGCGTGAAGGTGCAGCCGCTGCTCAATATTGGTTTTGCAGGTTATTTTGCCGGGCCCAAAATTTATATTATCGATCGCCTGGCCCTGGCAGATCCATTGTTGTCCAGGCTTCCGCCCATCCCTAGCGAAAATTTCTTCGCGGGGCATTTTGAGAGGGCCATCCCGGATGGTTATTTTGAGAGTGTGAAGAATAATGAAAATCGTATCAAGGACCCCAACCTGGCTCAATACTATGACAGGATCCGCTTGCTGACCCGCGCCCCATTATGGAATTGGGAGCGCTTTGTGGCGATCTGGGAAATGAACACGGGTAGATATGATTATTTACTGACGAACTATAAGCCTTGAGATGGGTATGCTAAACCGAAAACAAAGTCTTATTATCCTGCAGCTCATCCTGTTCCTGATGGTGCTGTTTGCTGTCGCCTGGGTGGCGGATGATGCCTATATCAGCCTGCGGACAGTTGATAACTTTGTGAATGGCTATGGTTTGCGTTGGAACGCGGCTGAACGTGTGCAATCCTACACACATCCTTTGTGGCTCTTTGCGCTATCTGCCGTCTACGCGCTCACGCATCAGGCCTACTTCACGGCCTTGTTTGTATCTTTTGCATTCAGTCTGGCGGCGCTGCTGATCCTGTCCCGCCAACCGAATGCCGCCCTGGGTCTTGTCATTCTGGTTTGTTCGAAAGCTTTTGTCGATTTTTCTGTTTCGGGCCTTGAAAATCCGGCTACCCACTTGCTTTTGTTGTTATTTGTGTTGGTGTTTATCAACCAGGAGTTCAGCGCTGAACGCGAGTTAATCCTGATGGCTTTGCTGGCAGGGCTGCTGATGTTGGTACGGATGGATGCGGGATTGTTTTTGCTGCCCGCCCTGGTCTACATCATCTTCAAGCGTTTTTCGATCCGCAAAGCCGGTTTGCTTGTCCTGGGACTGTCTCCTTTTGTTTTATGGGAATTATTTTCCCTTTTTTATTATGGATTTCTTTTTCCAAACACTGCTTACGCCAAGTTGAATACGGGTATTTCACAATCCGCGCTGTTTACCCAGGGACTGGTTTATTTTATAGATTCTTTTCAGCGCGATCCGATCAGCCTGATCATCATTGCCGCCAGTTTGTCGCTTTCTGTCGAGAGCGGCAATATTCGCTTGCGTTTGTTGGCATTGGGCATTGGATTGTATTTGTTGTACACTCTTTCTATTGGCGGGGATTTTATGAGCGGGCGGTTTTTTTCAGGTGCGGTGCTGGTCAGTGTCATGTTGTTGATGCGCCTGCTGGAAGGGGCAAAACCCCGCTGGAAATTTGGCCTGGCTGCCCTGTCGGTATTGATTGGGTTGATCGCGCCTTATCCAATTCTATTGCCGCGTAACAATCAGCCTGTTTTTACACAGGATGATCTTAAAAGTGGGATCAACGATGAACGGGCCTTTTACTATCAAACCACTGGCTTGCCGGTGGTGCTCGCGAACGGCGGCAATTTGTCTGATGCGGAAGGCTGGGTTCAGCATGGATTGGCTCTCAGAAACAGCGGAAAATCTGTCGCCCAGGAAGGTAATATCGGTTTTATGGGATATTATGCCGGGCCAGGCGTGTACCTGCTGGATACCTACGGTTTGAGTGATCCTTTATTGGCGCGGCTGCCTGTTTCAGACCCGGCTCACTGGCGTGTGGGGCATTATGAGCGTAATATCCCGCCTGGTTATTTGGAAACATTAAAAAGCGGCACAATCCAGATCAAAGACCCGGGTCTGGCGGCCTTTTATCAACAGCTCAGCCTGATCACGCGCGGTCCATTATGGAGTTCTGCGCGTTTGCGCGCTATTTGGGAGATGAATACCGGCCAGGATAAAGCCCTACTGGCCGGGTATTTGAAAAAATAAAAAAAGGCTACCGTTTTTACTTGGAGCGCCCAATGAAAAACAACCCACCAAAAGCATGCGGGCTTCGGACACTAATACGCGACAGCTAAATGATGGAGGGGCTATTAACTTTATTTTTCTTTAGATTTCGTAAATATTCAATAAGGTCAGGAATTGAAGTACTTGGATTGTCAAAGCCTGCTGCGTGGGAAGCGTCATTCACTTGTCTGGCGTTTGCAATTGCGATATCTATATTTTTATTTTGTCTTTTGAGTTGATGATAAATGGTTGCATCACCTTTTTGATAGTTCGGCATATATACTTTAAGATCCTGTTCAGCATTTTGACCTGGGCTTCGTTTACCAGTCCGAACATATGGTTTTGAAGAATTATTGAAGTGAAACAATAACCAAATCTCGAAACACGGATTGGATGGTATTGCAAAAAAAACATCTTTAGGGGTTGCAGTTAGAATAGAGTTTATAGCTTCATCGTAAGTAGCATGTTCATCTCTATCAAAAACACAATAAACTCTGTCAAAACAATCTCGTTTCCCATTTTCCTTCAGATCATCTTTATACCGTTTTTTAGCATATGAAACAACACTTCGAGGGCTCGAATCAGAATCTCCGTCTACATCAACATTTGCCGTATTGAGTCTTAATTCATAACATAAACTTTTCAGATAGTATGGTTCAGTCTTTCTCCCCTCACAAATAATTAATACCCGATCATAAGGTGATCGCTTTGGCTTGTTCCGCTGTAAATCCTTGAGGTTTCGAGCTTGACGACTCATTCTTCAACTCCGAACAAATTTGCCACTTCTCTAAGATACGGTACAGCACCGTATCTACCATTTAAGTAATTTTTCCCTAAATTCTCAACATTTTTTCTAGGACTGAAATCGCTAAGCGGATATAAAATTGTGGCATTAAACTCATCTTTTTCTGTAAACCATATTTGATCTCTACGCAAAATATCTTGACTTAAAATGGATGTTTCATGAGTTGTGAGAATTAATTGTGCATTCTTACGATTTAAAGAAGTGTTTTGGAACATTTGAATCAAAAATTTAACAAGATCGGGATGTAGATTGTTGTTCAATTCATCTACAACTAAAACATAACCTTTTTTAAGTACATCTAGCCAAGGACCCGCATACGCAAAATATTTTTGTGTGCCGGTTGATTCATCATTGATATCCAGCCTATATTTATCACCTTCTGCGCCAACATGGATTGTCTTTATATCAGGCTTGCTTAATTCAGGTATATCTATGGCATTGGATGCAACCGCTTTATTTATTTTGCTTTTCGATTGGTTTGGAAATAGGTTTCCCAATAAATCATTGAACTCGATTGTTTCGCTTTTTACTTCCAAATCATCTATATTAAAATCCGCAGCTTTCAGGAATAGGATGATTCCTTGTTTAAGATCATTATCTTTGCATTGTTCAAACGTGAAATCAGGGGTTAAATTACCCGGTACAGTTCTTAAAGTTAATCGAAACCAATCAAAAACAGGCTGGAGTTGTTTGTTATTCAATTGCACAGCAGTGGAAAGAAAGAGTGCGTTGGGGCGAGTCGCTTCCTGCCAAATTTGTTTTGCGCCAACCAATTTATCCATAGTCCCCCACTCATATTTCTGAGTGGCAAGATTGTATTTACGATTTATCCATTCCTGAGATCTTCCCTTTGGGTAAGCAAAAAGCCATTCTTCCAAAATTTGTTCATTAGTAGTTATGAAACCGTACTCATATCTTACGTTTTGAACAATAAAAGACAACGAAAATTCTGATGGTAAGCCTTGAGTTTCTTGACTAAACAAGTATGGGGTTACCCCAATAAAATCTCCAAGCTGTTTCCTGGAAGAGTTTACAATTATATTTCTCATAGCTTGAAGAGCTTTTATTAAATTTGTTTTACCAGATGCATTTGCACCGTAAATCGCTGCTGTGCGAACCAAATTCAATTTATGATCTAAGGTCTGAATAACATTACTATCGCGTAATTCATTACCACTTGATGCTGCCATAGACAAAGTTTGTTGTTCTTTAATAGATTTAAAATTTTTCACGGAAAATTCAATTAACATATTCTTACCCTTTTTAGGAATTATAACGGGATATTTGACAATTATTAGCAAATATTACACTATAATTCGGTTTTAGTCCAGATTAAACGACGGTAAACGACATCCATCGTAAATCTTATTCTATTTACGCCCAGATGTACCAGGGCTTCAAAGAAAAAAAAGGCCATAATTAGAGGTTTTATACCCATTGTGTTTATGTTTTTTCTCGTCCACATCGTCATGATGTCTTTCGTCTTTACGGAATAAAAAGGGCGATCAATCTTAAAATAGTTATTCATGATTGATCGTGACTTGATGTTATCCTTTTTTTGCAACCGCCAGGAACAGGGGGAAGGCTGTTTCCATACCGGAAATCAGTTTTTTGACCGCATAGACACTCGAAAAATTCACTTTGATGAAACCAGCGGTTTCCAGCTTGCGTTGTAGTACCTGTCTGTCAAAACCTTTGTGCACGTCGGTCACCGCCGGCCCGTGAAATGAGCCATCCTCTTTTTCAAGATCAACGATGCACAGGCTGCCAGTCGGGTTTAATATTTTGAAGAATTGCTGCAGGATCAGGCCTGTGTCTGGGATATGGTGCAGGGTCATTAACGAGTAAATCACGTCGAAGTGTGAAGGAGGCAGCGGGTCGTTCGCCAGGTCAATTTTGAGCGGGAGCATGTTTTGGATCCCGGCGGTTTTGATCTTCCCAGCCAGTACAGCCAGCATACCCTCGGATGTATCCGCCAGGGTAATGGAGGCGAAATCTGGTTGTAAGGCAAAGCTCAACAGACCGGTCCCGCAGCCGACTTCCAGTCCGGACAGATTATTCTTTTGAGGCAGGCTGGCCCGGATGGCATTGGCCACCACACGGGCGCGTTCCACCTTGGCGGGATCAGAATCCCAATCTTTGGCGCGTTCATCAAAAGTAGACATTTATTCGGCCCATTTTTCCAAAGCATTTTTTACACTGCTGAGAAACCAGTCGGCGGATGCGCCGTCCAGGATACGATGGTCAAAAACGAACGACAGGTAGACCATTGGGCGGATGGCAATTGAATCATTACCAGCGCTATCTGTAACCACCACAACGCGTTTTTGCAGCGCGCCAACGCCCAGGATGCCGCACTGGGGTTGGTTGATGATTGGCATGGCCAGCAACGAACCGCTGACCCCGTGGTTGGTCAGGGTAAATGTGCCGCCTTTGACCTCATCTGGTTGAAGTTTTTTGGCGCGGGCGCGTTCGGCCAGGTCATTGACTGCGCGCGCCATTCCCAGCAATGAAAGCGCATCCGCGCCCTTGATGACCGGGACAATCAGCCCGGCTTCGCCCAGTGAAGTGGCCATCCCCAGATTGATCGCGGAATGTACGATCAGCCCTTCTTCGCTCCAGGATGAATTGACCTGTGGATGAGTTTTCAACCCGGCGACAAGCGCGCACATAAAATAGGCTGTGTAGGTCAGGTTGACGCTGTTACGCGCAAAAGCGCTTTTGTTGGCGGTGCGATGGGCGGCCACGCGCGACATATCCACTTCCATGACGGTTAATACATGCGGAGAGGTTCGTTTTGAAGCCAGCATGTGCTCCGCAATGCTTTTGCGGATCAGACTGTGTTTGACCAGGGTATCGCCTGAAGGAATAATCCCGGCATTTGCCTGCGAATGAACCTGGGGTGTGGGGGCTGCGGCGCGTTGTTCGACAGCCGGGCGGTTGGGGGATGGAATCGCAAGGCCGTTCCCATCCTGTTCCGTTTTTCTATTTTGCACAAAAGCCAACACATCGTTCTTGGTGATCCTGCCGCCCAGGCCCGTGCCCTTCATTTGCTGAAGGTTGATGTTGTATTCGCTGGCCATCTGCGCGACAATCGGCGAGATGAACCCCAAATCCTTCGTGCTGGGCGGCTGCTCGCTCACGGGAGCGGGCGTTTGTGCCGGCGCAACTGGTTCTGGTTGTGAAACCGGGTCTTCATCCGCCTGATTTCCAGATAGTGCGCTTGGTTCGCCGATGATCGCCAGAAGATCGCCAACCCTGGCGGCTGCACCGGCCTGGATGTCAATCCTCAATAAGATGCCGGAGGCTGGGGCCGGGATTTCGGTATCCACCTTGTCAGTGTTTACTTCCAGCAGAGGGTCCAACTCATTCACTGAATCCCCAACGTTTTTAAGCCAGGATATGATGGTTACTTCTTCAACACCTTCGCCTAAGCGGGGTACGAGCACTTTTGTTGCCATGGGTGCGCCTCAATCCATTTCTGAAAAAGATGCGAAAGATGAAAACCTGCCTTCGGGTGGAAGATGGCAGACCTTCCGAAGAGAGTCAGACTTCCGAAGTCTCTAAGACTTCGGAAGTCTTAGGGCGGGGAAAATCTTCTGAGATGAACTGCCCTAATAAATACCTGGAAATCTGGCCGGGTCAACTTCGTGCATGATTTCGTAAATTGCGTCATAAATTCTTTCAGCGTTTGGTTTCGACCAGTAGTCGCCATCTGAACCATAAGCCGGGCGGTGAAGCGTGCCTGTCAGTGTCCTCGGAGCAGAATCGAGCAGGGAATATCCGCCTTGTTTTTCAAGCACTTCCTGAAACATGTAAGCGCTTGTCCCGCCAGGCACGTCCTCATCTAAAAATAAAATACGGTTGGTTTTTTTGAGCGAGGCGCTGATTTTGCCCATCCGATCAAAAGGCAGCAATGTCTGTACATCAATAATTTCGGTTTGGATGCCATCTTTGGCAAGCCTGTCCGCGGCATCCAGCGCAATCCTGCAGCAAGCCCCGTAGGTTACGATGGTTACATCTGTGCCAGACCGTAAAATTTCTGGTTCGCCCAGCGGCAGGCGGAACTGGCCGATGTTGTCGGGTAGGCGTTCTTTCTGGCGGTAACCATTCAACACTTCCACCATAATGGCGGGTTCATCTGCTTGAAGCAAGGTGTTATAGAACCCCGCGGCGCGGG
>Ga0114951_10005473_pt1 | contig 11704 bp, 1 predicted proteins | sample AM7aDNAmetaG_FD_88677 | JGI IMG/M metagenome (GOLD analysis project Ga0114951, IMG submission 88677) | Freshwater microbial communities from Finland to study Microbial Dark Matter (Phase II) - AM7a DNA metaG | ecosystem: Environmental > Aquatic > Freshwater > Lake | place: Finland: Lake Alinen... | reverse complement strand
TACGGCTGTGGTTAATCAATACCAACAAACCAATATCGTTTTCAATGCCATTCCTCCTCTTTGCGCTGACAACAATATTCATCTATTGACAGCTACACCCACCGGGGGTACTTTCAGTGGAACCGGTGTCAGCGGTAATAATTTCTCCGCTGTTACTGCAGGGGTGGGTAATCATACCATTACATACTCATATTCCGATGTTAACAGCTGCATTGCTACTGCGCAACAATCTGCCCTTGTTAATCCGTTGCCTTCTGTTACGCTTAATAACCTTAATGATGTCTGCATCTCTGACCCTCCTTTCCCTCTGTACGGGGGAACTCCTTCAGGTGGGTACTTCCAGGGTAACGGCATCTCAAACGACTCTCTTTTCCCAAGTGTTTGTGGTACGGGTAGCCATGTCGTTACTTACTGGTACACTGATGCCAACAGCTGCAAAAACTCTGATGTCGATACTATTCACGTTAATGGTTTCCCTGCACCCTACACATTGATTACAAACGGGTTTTACTGTCCGGGAACAAATGGCACAAGCATCACTTTATCTTCTTCCGAGAATGGTGTCAGTTATCAGCTCTATAATGACACTACTGCTTATGGTACACCCGTTATTGGTAATGGAGATTCTATTGTTTGGAATAACATACTACCTGGACAATATCATATCTGGGGCTATTACAGCAATACGCCTGATTGTAAAACATTTATGAATAATATCGTCAGCGTCAATCAGGCTATTCCTGCTGATGTCTGGTTAGGTGAAGATACCATCTTATGCCAGAATCAATATATCACTCTTGCCGTTCATGTTGGATATACCTATTACTGGGTTAAACTCCCCGATGATACGCTTTCATACACCAACACTTTATTGATTGACTCAACGTTAAACGGCATGGGAAGTCAAACTTATGTCGTCTGGCTTATTGACAACCACAACTGCATAAATACAGACACCATCAATGTTTTCTTCGACAATTGCGTTTATGTTGTCAAGAATGAAGATTTCAACATAATGATTTATCCTAATCCTTCTTCAGATTTTATTAATATAGATTTTATGTCAATGAAAAATGGAGATTACAAAATTGAGTTTGTTAACATGCTGGGGCAAGCTACCTTTGAAAAAGCAATTAATATTCAGGGTAATGCTTACAAATTAAAAACAGATATTTCTAAACTCGTCAAAGGTGTATATCAGATTAACATTTATTTTGATAATCATATTATTGTTAAGAAAAAATTTGTTGTTAATTAATTCAAGATTTTTATAAATACTCCCAATAATTATTACATAAAAAATGTAGTATAATTGCATTTTTTTCACTTATTTGTTGTGTATTTGAAAAAAAAAATCTATTTTTATTGAAAATCACAATTAGAATGATTATATTTATAACTTTCTAATTTCTAAAAAAAAAATTATGTTTACAGGAATTATTGAGACAATAGGAAAAGTTGTTGGACTTGAAAAGGATAAAGGGAATTTGCACATCACTATCGAAACCCCCATTGCCAAAGATTTAAAAGTTGACCAAAGCATTGCTCATGATGGTATATGCCTTACCACTGTTCATGTTGACCACACTAAAAACAGATACATCATTACAGCTGTTCAGGAAACTCTCGACAGAACTAATTTGCGCTTTATTGATATAGGATACGAGATCAATCTGGAAAGATGTATGACAATGGATGGCAGATTTGATGGGCATATTGTTCAAGGACATGTTGACCAGACTGCCACTTGCAAGTCAGTTGAGGAAACTGACGGTAGTTGGAAAGTTACATTTTATTATAACCCTGAAATGGGCAATTTTACTGTAGAAAAAGGTTCAATATCTATTAACGGAACAAGTATGACTGTTGTTGATTCCGGTGCTGATTTCTTTTCTGTGGCTGTAATTCCTTATACTTTTGAGCATACAAATTTTAAAAATTTTAAACAAGGTACAGTTGTCAATATTGAATTTGATGTTATCGGTAAGTATGTTCAAAAACTACTAAAACTTTATTTAAATAAATAATATAATATTTTTATTCATTTTTTCACCTTCTGAAAGAATATAAACAAGGACTATTGCTTAAAATACAACCTTATTATGAAACGATTCTACATATTTCAAAATTTCAAGAAAAAACTATTTAGAAACAATTTTAATTTTTTTAATTTTCTTTTATTATTGTTTACAGTTTTTTCTTTAACACCTCTATTTATTAATACCGTTAATGCCCAACAAATAATTGGTGTCTTCCCTGAAGTTAATGGGAGTTTTTCTTTACAGCCTACGCCACTCCCTCGCTCTAATCCGTTTACTGTGCCTCAAACCCATTGGAGTACACAACAACTCGACAAAGGTATTGTAAAAAATAGCGGTGGAAGGTCAAGCCGAAGTTATTTAGAGTTTTCACAAGCCTCCGGCAGTACTGCTAAAAGACTCTATACCCCTACTATGGGAACCAAAATAAAGAGAAACACTACTTATACTGTTCAGTTTTATGCTAAAGGAGATCTGGACGGCACTTTAAACAACAATCAGGAAATCAGAGTGGGTATATCTCCCAATAAAGATTCTAATTTGGTGTTTACGCCATGGTTTTATGATAATGATACCGCCTACGTAAGCTGGGAATTGTTTACTGTTACGCTTACTACAGCTAATGTACCTGAAGCAAATGGTCTTGTGGTTATTGAAGCCGAAAACAACAGGTTATTTTATATAGACGACTTCGTTTTATATCCCGGTTCACTTGATGTAACACCTCCAAATAGCCCTGATACTTTAATAGTTGACACTACATCTCTTACCTCTGTTAATTTATCATGGACACCACCTCAAGGCGGACTGGACAGCGGTGGTTATGTGTTGGTAAGATACAAAAATAATAAGCCGGAAGATGGTGACATACTTAACTTTAAAGGAATTTATGATGTGGGGGATACTATCTTTGGTCCCAATCAGGGTATTATCGCTTATATAGGTACTGCTACTAGCTACATTGATAATAACGGATTGGTTAGTAATACTGAATATTGGTACAAATTGTACGCTGTTGACAAAGCCTTTAATTATTCTGAAGGTAAAATGGCCAATGCTTTTACGCTTAATGTATATCCCGAAATTCATATTGTTCAAAATATTCATGACTTCGGATTAATTCAGGTAGGGAATATGTCGGCAGTGCAGTCTTACACTATTTCAGGCCTGCACCTCCTTGATAGCATTTTCATTACGTGCCCATCACCTTTTAAAATTTCATTATCTTCCGGTAGTGGCTTTACTTCTTCTATAAAGCTTACTCCGGTTGGCGGTGTTGTAGCTAGCACTACAATATACGTCAGATTTGATCCACTAATCACGGGATTGAATACAGCAAGTATTCTGAATAAAACTTTTGGTGCCGCTAATCAGCTCATTAACCTTAGTGGTACCGGTTTTAAAAATGCACCTACTGTTCAGGCTTCAAATATTAATTGTACTGATGTGGGGCCCCGTTCAATGAATATTAACTGGACTAATGGTAATGGAGACCGGAGACTAGTTAAGATGAATACTACTAATAGCTTTACTAACCCTGTAAATAATACTTATCCTGTAAGCAATCCTCAATACTCAGGGACAGGTGAGCAGGTTGTTTATAAAGGAAGCGATGCATCCTTTAATGTTTACGGGCTTTCTCCTTTAACTCAATACTGGTTCAGGGTTTACGAATATAATAACACGGATACCCTTACAAAATATCTAACTACCACATACACTCTAAATCCTAACTCTTGCACCACCGGTGAAATGACTGATTTCTTCGAAGATTTTGAAATGGGTGTACTTGATGGCTATTATGCCGATAGTATAATCACTCTTCAAAGTGGCAAGTGGCATTTCTCAAATGCTTCAATAGGTACTCAATTTAACGATAAAAAAAGAGGTGGCAGATCTGCCCGCATTCAGAAAAGTGGCTTTATTGCTATGGATTTTGATAAACCCCATGGTATAGAAACACTTTCTATTTATAATGCCAATTACAGACAGGATCAGGGTGGACAGTTTATGGTACAATATTCTACAGACCATGGGCAGAATTTCCATTCTTTAGGCGTTGTAACCTGTAATGCCAATGGTACCATGCAAAAATCTTCATTCGACGTATTTGTTCAAGGCCCCGTCAGAATTGTTATTAATGTTATCAATGGTAGCAGAGTTAATATTGATGATATTGCCATGAACGATTTTGTACTTACTACATGGACAGGGTATGCTGATACTATTTGGAGTAATATTAACAACTGGGACTTTGGTGTTCCCGATTCTACTAAAGATGTTCTTATTCCTACCGTACCTCAGGGAAACGCCCATAATTTCCCTGTAATTTCTTCTACCGATGCTATTTGCTCTGATATTAAAATTGAAACAGGAGCTTCATTAATAATAAATCCTAATGCTGCCCTTACTGTCATGGGTAAATTTACAGCTCTGGATTCTCTAATTATTCGTTCAGATGAAACCGGCTCCGGTTCTTTAATCACACACGGTGACTTTACAGGTACAGCCCATGTTCATAAATACATTTTCGGCAGCAACAAATCGAACTATGTCAGTACACCAATAAGTAATGCCACAGCTTTGGTTTTTAATGCTGCACTGTCTAACAATACCTTCGAATATTATAACGAACCTGTGGTTTCATGGACAGATATTACTTTAAACACGACCCCCTTAACCCCTGTAATGAGAGGTTATAACTTTAGAAGACCGGCAACTGGTACTGTTCTCTTCGCAGGTAACTTAAATAATTATAATTATAATATAGCTACTACCCGCACTACATCTTCTGCTCATAAAGGATTTAATCTTATTGGTAATCCTTACCCTTCTGGTATTAACTGGAATAGTGATTCACTTAATACTAGCCCTTTTTATCATAAGACCTACTGGACCAATTACAATGAATCTTTTGCTACTTATAACGGTAATGCCAAAATCGGTTGTCCTTCTTCTGTCAACAACATTATTCTGCCTTCGCAAAGCTTCTTCGTTAAATTAGATGCACCTGCTGCCTCATATAATTTTATTGTCAATAATTACACGCGTAAACATCATACTGATACGCCAGATTCTTCATCTTTCAACCCTAATATATTCCGTTTGATGGTTAACCAACAAAGCCAGTTTACTTCTGACGAAATTGCAATAGCCTTTTTTAATCCGGCTTCGGATACTTTAGACAATTACGACTCCGAGAAACTATTTTCTTTTAATAGCACTGTCCCTCAGATATATACCAGAATTAAAAGCGATTCAATAGCAATCAATTCTTCTACACCTATTACTCAATATAAAGAATTCCCTCTCGGTTTCAAAACAAAAAACTCTGCAAACTTTACTTTCACTCCTTTACTTAGTGAGTATGATATTTCTTTACCTGTTTTCCTCGAAGATAAACTTTTAGACAGTCTTATTGATCTTAGAACGGTTAGCTACTACAACTTCACTTCTTCCGGTGTAGTTAACGATACTAACAGATTCAGACTTCTATTCTATCCCTGCTATTTTACATATTATCATTTTTCTTATGATAGCACTTATTGCCAGGGAAGCAGCGGCGTTAGTATAACATTGAACGGTTCTGAAACAAACGTCAAATATCAATTATACAAAAACGGAGCTATTTATGGTTCACCTATAACAGGTACTGGAGGCCATTTAATATGGTCAAATATTTTATATGGTAATTATACAGTTAAGGCTATCAGTACAGTTATTCCTTCTTGTTACACATATTTTAGCGATACAGCAAAAGTTAAACAGATCTCACTTCCTGTCAGTTATACATTTGAACCTGTTTCAGGTAATTCTTATTGCCAAGGTTCTGTTGGCGCTGCAATACATATTGTTAATTCTGAAAATAATATTTTCTATCAACTTTTTAAAAATGGTAACACTTATGGCAATATAAGAACAGGAAATGGCAGTGCCATTGTATGGGACAGCTTGCTTGTTGGCACATACAGTTTAGTTGCTTATACCAACACAACGCCTGTTTGCAGCAAAACATTCAGCAATACTATACCCATTACCATGACTCCTGCTCCTGCCACATTCAATGTTACAAGTGCCGGCAGTTCTTGCCAGGGTGATGGTGGTTGGATACACCTGCAAGGTTCTGAGTTAAGCGTAAATTATCAGCTCAAAAAAAATGGATTAAACATTGAATATGCTCATACTGGAACAGGTGGCGCTTTACAATGGACTGACATTTTTGTCTCCGGCAATTATTATATTATAGCTCAAAGCACAGTTACAGGCTGTACCGTACCTATGAACGATACTGTTAATATAAATTATATCATGTCTCCTACTGCTTACGCTGTTATTGGTGGAGGAACTTTCTGCGAAGGTCAAGGAGTTGTTAGCTTGCAACACTCCCAAACCAATGTTTACTATCAGTTGATTAAAGATACATATTACAACATTGGTAGTCCCGTTTTAGGCACAGGAGACACTCTTCATTGGACTAATCTAACTGCAGGCTTTTACACTATAAGCGCATATACACCTACTATTCCTCAATGCAATGGCAATATGAGCGGTGTTATTGAGGTCATAGAAGTAGCAACACCTACAGTTTATAACCTTTCTGCAGGTAGCAGCTATTGCAGCGGTCAAACAGGAGTTACAGTTACTCTGAGCGGCTCACAATCAGGAATCAAATACCAGTTATATAAAAACGGTTCGGTATCTGGAAGCTCTGTTAATGGAACTGGATCCAGTCTCTCTTGGAACAACCTTCTACAAGGCAATTATACTGTTGTTGCTTCAAATGTAGATCCTCCTTATTGCTCTGCAAACATGAGTGGAACGGCTGTAGTTACAATTAATTCTTCTCCGACCATCTTCAATTTATCTGGTGACGGCAGTTATTGTTCTGGTGGCTCGGGATTGAGTATTACACTCAGCGGTTCCGAAACAATTGCTTATTATCAATTATACAAAAATGGTAGTGCTCAGGGAAATATTGTTATCGGCACAGGAAGTTCTATTTCATGGCCTAATATGGCAGCAGGTACTTATACTGTTATTGCCACTTTTAATGATCCACCTTATTGTGCTTCTAATATGAACGGGTCTGTTGTTGTTACCCAAAGCCCTGCTCCTACTTTATTCAACTTAACAGGTAATGGCAGTTATTGTGCTGGTGGAACAGGCCTGAATGTTACGTTAAGCGGTTCACAATCAGGTGTTAATTATCAATTAAAGAAAAATAGTGTTAATCAGGGCAGTGCTGTTAGTGGTACAGGCAGCACTTTAGTGTGGAACAATATGCTTTTTGGCACTTATACTGTAGTGGCCACTTATGCAGCTTCTCCTAACTGCTCTGCCAATATGAATAACACTGTCACTATTACAGAAAGTCCTGCTCCTACTGTGTTTACCTTAACAGGTGGTGGCAGTTACTGTACAGGTGGTTCAGGATTGAGTGTTACACTTAGCGGTTCCCAGACAGGCATTAACTATCAGTTAAAGAAAAATGGTTCTAATCAGGGTACTGCTCTTAGTGGCACAGGAAGTACTTTGGTATGGAACAATTTGCTTTTTGGCACTTATACTGTAGTAGCAACTTATGTGGCTTCTCCAAATTGTTCTGCCAACATGACCGGGTCTATTGTAATTTCTGAAAGTCCTGTTCCTACCATATTAAACGTAACCGGTGGCGGTTCTTATTGCACAGGAGGAACAGGAATGAGTGTTGCTCTTAGTGGTTCACAATCAGGCGTTAACTATCAACTGTATAAAAATAGTGTCATTGAAGGCTCAACTGTTGCCGGAACAGGAAGCAGTCTTACATGGAACAATTTAACATCAGGTACCTACACTGTAGTAGCTACCTATGCTGCTTCACCAAACTGTACTTCTAATATGAGCGGTTCGGCTGTTATTACTGTAAGTCCCACACCTAATATATTTAATTTAACTGGAGGGGGTAATTACTGTTCAGGTGGCACGGGGATGAGTGATACACTCAGCGGTTCGCAGTCAGGCGTTAGCTATCAATTAAAGAAAAATGGTAGTGATTTTGGAACTGCCCTTAGCGGCACAGGCAGTGCTTTGGTATGGAATAATCTGCTTTTTGGCACCTATACCGTAGTGGCTACTTATGTGGCTTCTCCAAACTGTTCCGCCAACATGAGCGGTTCTGTGGTTATTACAGAAAATCCTAATCCTACAGCATTTAACTTAACAGGCAGTGGTAGCTACTGTACAGGTGGTTCTGGATTGAGTGTTACACTCAGTGGCTCGCAAACAGGCATTAACTATCAGCTAAAGAAAAATGGTTCTAATCAGGGAGCTGCAATTAGTGGTACTGGCTCCACTTTAGTGTGGAACAATATGCTTTTTGGCACTTATACCGTAGTGGCTACTTATGTGGCTTCACCTCACTGCTCTGCTACCATGAATGGTTCTGTGATTATTACTGAAAGTTCTGTTCCTACTGTATTTAACTTAACCGGTGGTGGTAGTTATTGTACTGGAGCAACTGGATTGAGTGTTACACTTAGCAGCTCACAATCTGGTGTTAACTATCAACTATTAAAAAACAGTGTTAATCAGGGAACTGCAATTAGCGGCACAGGCGCTGCTTTGGTGTGGAATAATATGCTCTTTGGCACCTATACTGTAGTGGCTACTTATATGGCCTCGCCATACTGCTCTGCCACAATGAGTGGCTCTGTGGTTATTACCGAAAGTCCAACCCCTACTCTATTTAACTTAACAGGCGGTGGCAGTTACTGTACAGGAGGGGCTGGAATGAATGATACACTTAGCGGTTCGCAGATTGGCGTTAACTATCAACTAAAGAAAAATGGTACTGATCAAGGTTCTGCAATTAGTGGTACTGGTAGTGCTTTAATCTGGAACAATCTGGTTTCCGGAACCTATACTGTGGTGGCTACTTATGCTGCTTCGCCATACTGCTCTGCAAACATGAACGGCTCTGTCTCTATTACTGTAAGCTCTGTTCCTACTGTATTCAGCATCAGTGGCGGTGGCAACTTCTGTACTGGTACTACAGGACTTAGTGTTACATTAAGTAGTTCACAGTCAGGTGTTAACTATCAATTAATGAAAAATAGTATAATTCAGGGAACTCCTCTTAGTGGTACAGGCAGTGCTTTGGTGTGGAATAATCTAAATGCCGGAACTTATACAGTGGTGGCTTCTTTTGTTGCTTATCCTTATTGTTCTGCCAACATGAGTGGCTCTGTGATTATTACTGAAAGCCCTTCTCCTAATGTGTTCAGCTTATCTGGTGGAGGTAATTACTGTGCCGGAGCTGCAGGATTAAATGTTACGCTTAGTGGTTCACAAGTAGGCATTAACTATCAATTAAAGAAAAATAATGTCAATCAGGGAGCTGCTATCAGTGGCACCGGCAGTGCTTTGAGCTGGACAAATTTATCATCAGGAACTTATACAGTAGTGGCTACTTATGTAGCTTCGCCATACTGCTCTGCCAATATGAACGGCTCTATTGTTATTACACAAAATCCATTACCTGTTGTGGGTGCAGGAGTCGATCAAACTATTTCTTATGGCACTTCAACTACTCTTACTGCAACAGCCTCAGGAGGTAGCGGCACTTATAATTTCTCATGGACTCCTTCTGCTTTACTGGTTAACCCGAATGCTCAGTCAACTAATACACATAATATCAATTCAATCACACAGTTTATTGTTACTGTTCAGGATGCCAACACAAGTTGTACAAATTCTGACACCATGATTGTTTTCATCTCTGGTGGGCCTTTGAGTGTTTTGGCTGTTGCCCAGTCAAACACTATCTGCGAAAATGACACTGTATTTTTAAGTGCTTTGGTTTCTGGTGGAACAGGAAGCTATACTTATACATGGTCTTCTAACCCTTCAGGGTTTAGTTCCAATTCTGCACATCCTATTGCTTTACCTTCTGTTAATACTACCTATACGGTTTCTGTTTTCGATGGTGCTAATACACAAACTTCTTCTACAGCAATTACAGCTTACCCTCTTCCCGATCAACTCACACTCTCCGGTAATGGCAGTTACTGTCAGGGATCTGCAGGAAATAATATCTCTCTTAATAACTCTTACTCTGATGTTCTTTACCAGTTGTATCAGAACGGTAGTCCTTTTGGAAGTCCTGTTCAGGGAATAGACGCCCCCCTTACCTGGCCTAATATCACCAGTGGTACTTACACCGCTATTGGAACTTTCGATTATGCCCCTGCTTGTTCTGCTCACATGCTGGGAACTGTTACTGTTACACAGAGCCCTAATCCTACTGTTTTCAATGTTACAGGTAGCGGTACTTTTTGTCAGGGCGGAACAGGGTTATCTGTTTCTCTTAGTGGGTCTCAAACAGGCATTAACTACCAGTTGCTTAATAACGGTAATCCAAGCGGTTCTCCTGTCAGCGGTACCGGTAGTCCTTTAACTTGGGCTAACCAAACCAGCGGCAATTATACTGTTTCTGCTGTTTACGCCAACAGCCCTTTCTGTACTGCTAACATGAATGGTACTGCTGTCATTTCTCAGTCTAACAGCCCTACTATCTTTACGCTTAGTGGGGGGGGCAGCTATTGTGCAGGCGGAACAGGATTGAGCATTACCCTCAGCGGTTCGCAGGTGGGTGTCAATTATCAGTTAAAGAAAAATGGCAATATTAATGGCGCTGCTGTAAGTGGCACTGGCAATGCCTTGGTGTGGAACAATTTGTCCGGGGGTACTTACACTGTTGTCGCCACTTATGTGGTTTCTCCAAACTGTTCTGCCAATATGACCGGCAGCATTGTTGTTACTGCTGTTGCATTACCTGTCGTTTCTCTGGGCAACAATTATTCTATCCCTTATGGCACAAATACTACTTTGCACGCTGTAGTATCAGGGGGCAGCGGTTCTTTCTCTTATCAATGGCAGCCTGCTTCTTCGGTTATTGCTCCTAATGCTGCTAACACTAACACTGTGAACTTAACCTCTCAAACGCAATTCATTGTTCATGTTACTGATTTAGTGGCTCCTTATTGTACCAACTCTGATACTATTGTTATAAGTATCACGGGAGGACCGCTCAGTATTATTGCTTCAGCTTCATCAGATACTATTTGTCAGGGTGATACCGTTTTCTTACATGCGGTGGCTTCCGGTGGCAGTGGATCTTACAGCTATTCATGGTCTTCTAATCCTGCAGGTTTTAACGCTGCTGTTGCTAATACTTTTGCTGTTCCTTCTGTCAGCACTACTTATACTGCTGTCGTTAACGATAATTACAATATAGCTTCTTCCAATAAAGCCATTGTTGTCAGACAATTACCGCAATCGTACAACCTTTCTACAGGTGGGTATTACTGCTATGGCTCCACATTCAGCATCACTTTAAGTGGTTCTCAGTTAAATGTCAATTACCAGCTTTACAAAAATGGCAGTCCTTATGGTGCTCTGGTCAGTGGCACTGGCAACCCATTGTCGTGGAACAATCTCCTTTTTGGTAATTACACTGTCGAAGCCTTCCTTAGCTCTCCTCCTCACTGCCAGAAATTAATGACGGGTACGGCTGTGGTTAATCAATACCAACAAACCAATATCGTTTTCAATGCCATTCCTCCTCTTTGCGCTGACAACAATATTCATCTATTGACAGCTACACCCACCGGGGGTACTTTCAGTGG
>Ga0114951_10005470_pt1 | contig 11708 bp, 5 predicted proteins | sample AM7aDNAmetaG_FD_88677 | JGI IMG/M metagenome (GOLD analysis project Ga0114951, IMG submission 88677) | Freshwater microbial communities from Finland to study Microbial Dark Matter (Phase II) - AM7a DNA metaG | ecosystem: Environmental > Aquatic > Freshwater > Lake | place: Finland: Lake Alinen... | reverse complement strand
GGAGTACCGGACACCGAAAACATCGGCGAGGGCGTAATCGGTCCGTTGCCGCATCCACTCGTCATAGAGACTGGTCCGCCCGGTCGCCAAAACCTTGCCGCCACGCTCAACGAACGCCCGAATCTGATTGGCGAGGTTGTCGCTAACCGGCAGCACATGGGGCAAGATCAGCAAGCTGATCTCCGCGAGGTCACCGAGCCGGTCGCTGAGCCCATAGCGGAAGGGAATCCGCGCCTGCAGCAGCAGTTGCTCCATCGCATCGCGCACCCGGCGCCGGGATTCTTCATCACCGATGCTCGCGTCGAACGATTCGAGTATTACCACCGGCGCGGCTTCGACGCTGCCGGAAAAAAGATACTGATGGGTGCGATACCACTCGACCAGTTGCCGGTGGCTCTGCCGCCAGGCAGCGTCCCGCAACAACACCGGCATTCCGCCGCCATCCTCCGCGCGCAATCCCCACGGACCACCGAACGCATGACCGCCGTGCATCGCGCTCTCGGCGAAACAGCGGCGCAACTGTGTGCCCGCCGGCACTGCCGGGCGTGAATACAACCGGCTCCCGCTCCCAAATCCGGCACCGGGCACCACCCGTACGCCGACCGAGTTGGCCACGCTCATTGGCCAGTGCTGCGAGACAATTTGTCCGTCACGCCACGCCGGAAACCGGCTGTTCTCGGCATAGGTAAAATCAAGCACCGCGAGCTCGCCGAGCCAGTTACCGTTCTCAATCGTGTGGCGCTGGTGGTTGCCCAGACCAATGTTCGCCGCCAGCACCACGTCCGGTTTACGGGCCCGGGCATGGAGACACAACCGGGTGAGACTGGCGCGCACTTCTTCACAACGGAATCGCACCCAGGCTTGGAAGACCGGATCGCGCGGGCGCTCGGCGCGAGGAATGGCTAGGCGTGCCACATCGCGCACGCCCAGATCCCGCCAAGGATCAGGAATGGTCCGCGCGAGAAAAACGCGGAACGCCGCCTGGCAGGCAGTGCAATGGCAGCCGTCAGCGTTAAGATTATCAATCCAGATACCGTCGGCACCGGTATCGATGGCGGCGTCGATCACCCGGCAGAGATAATCCAAGAATCCTGGCTGGTTGGCGCACGGTTTGGCGCGCCAGTACTGGTCACCGTACTCGTAGGGATGTCCGTCATGCCGGCCGTTCCAGTCGTGCCGACGCCAGTGTTCGGATTCTGGCACCTCAGCGGTCAATGTCTCTGGCATGATTGTGCCGTACTGGATGTAGGTGAAGACCTTGATCCCGTGCCGGTGGTAGTTGGTAATGAGCCGACCAGTGGCGGCCATCGCTTCCTGTTCACTGACGAGACCAAACCCTTTGTAGAAATGAGTGGTAACCCAATTGATCCCGGCTTCGGCCAACGCGCGTGCCGTGTCCGCAGATTCGAGCCGACGAAACCAGTCGTCCGCCCACAGGGCGTTGCCTTCCTGGGCCTCGTGAAATCCACCCAGGCGGCGATAAAATTGCGCCGGCTCCCAGCCGGCCCACGTCCACACCACCCATTCATTCGTTTTTGTCATCGTGATTCTCCGTGCGACAACTCGGCCAGCATGACCGGCCAGGCATTCGCGGCGTAAAACCGGTGCCCACCTTCGCCAATCACATGCTGGCAGCGATCCGCTGCACCCGCGGCGCGATAGATCTCGCGGACGCGGGCAAATTCAGAACAGGCCGGTGCAAGGGGGAAAATGCCATCGTCGCGGCCGCTGACAATCACGAGCGGTTTGGGCGCGATCAACCCGGCAATGTCGCCCATCTCCGCCACTGGCAAGAGGCCGGGCACATAGTTGCAGACGCAGTGAAACATCGCCTGAATCGAATCGCGGAACGTGGAAAAACAGCAGGACGGCATCGCGTAGCGCACGCGCGGCAACAGTGCAGCGGCGAACAATGTCGTGGTCCCGCCGCCCGAATTCCCCATGACTCCAATTCGATCCAGCGCCATATCGCCGCGCTGGGTGAGATAGTCGATGGCGCGATCAACATCGAAGACCCGTTCAGCCTGCAGCGTGGTACCGAGCATCAGGGCATTCATTGCCGCCTGGTGACAGAGATAATCAAGGGATTGGGATTGGATAAACTCGCGGCGCTCGCCGAAGGAACGCTGTTCAAGACAAAGCGCCACGATGCCGCGCGCCATACAGCCCAATCCAAAATCGCGGTCCCCTTCGGACGTGAGCGGACGGGTTTCATCTTCATAGGCCACCGCAATCGAGTTGTGCATCCCCGTCGTGTGCCCCTGGAGGCAGATGAATACGGTGTAGGGCGGCTGCGCCGTCTTCGGCAAACACAGGTATGCGGGCACGTCGGCGCCGGGCTCAGCGCGAAAGACCAACTTCTCAATGCTGCCGAGCGGAACCTCGCGCCGCCAGAGGGTCCGGACTTCCAGCGGATCGCGCACGATATTTTCCCCGCGATACCCGAGAAGTTCAACCAGCTTCGAACGCAGCTCGCGCTGCCAGGCAGGGAAATCCCGACCGCGATAGCGCAGACTCTGTTCGGTCTGCGCACTGAGTTTCCGGTGCTGGATCGAGGGAGAAAATTGGAATAATTTTTTGTTCATTTGAGTATTGACCGCCAGGTTGCTATCCGTTTTCATTGTTGTCACCAACGCATTCGGTTTTCGTAAGCCGGCATCTTCATAAAACTTTCCACTTGTCTTGAAACTGAAACTGCAATTCCCGGCCAGACGGAAGTTTCACTGTTAAATTGTTACCGGAACGCCGGCACACCGGCCGCTTGCCGACGGTGAACACCACTACCAACGGCTTGCGTGGCTCGGCGTGATAAAGACCCGTTACCGGGAAAAGCCGGCAATCCGCGAAGTGGTAACCCCAATGGGTGTCGTGCAGCGAGCGCTCCGGCTGGACCGTCAGCCGCAACTCTGGCCGTGTCAGCAAGTCAAGACGGATACCGGCGATCTGCAACCCGCGCCGGACCGGCAGTGGCTCGGCGCCGATCTGAAATTGCGTCAGCACTTCGCCGTCGGCATCGATGTCATCGAGCAAGACCAAGCCTTCCTCGCCCCCCATGACAAGATGCCGGACAACCCGTCGCGCCGCGCCCCGATAGGCGGCGGTGGAGTCGCAGGCGAGATAGCCTTCCCGCCAGGCGATTATCCGACCGGTGCAATCCTGCGGCGCTTCCGGGGCAACGCCGTTGATGATCGGCAACGAATGATCCGTCGCCTGGGCTTTGGAGTAGCCCGGATCGATCAACAGCCGTTGCCCGCGGTAATCAATCCAGAGACTGCCGGTATCGGCCTGGTTGTGATGGGTAAACGGCGGCCGTGAGCCTTTTAGCCCGGCCGTCCATGCGCAATCCCACTGCGGCCCCGAGCGCAGGATGCCGCACTCGATGCTGGGCAGGGCGAAGGCGCGGGGCAAAGGTTCCGGTTGCCGTTTGACTTCCGGTAATGCCGGGCGGAAGAGAATTCCCCAGAGCGCCGGCACCCGGTACGGCTGGTGGCGGCTGGCGTTGTACCACCGCAACGCATGGTCGCCGTACCAGAGCGCGAACCGGTCGTCGAACCGCCCCGCCAACGCCCATGCCACTTCCCCACCGACCGGCATCGGGATCGTGTCATTGACCCCCTGCAATGCGCCGTCGTTGCAGAGGCTGACTCGGACCATGTTCATGCCGTGATGGATCAGCGGGTGCGTGAGCAGGCCTTCGTCTTGACCGGTCAGTTTCTCCAGCAGGAGCGCGAATCGCAGAAAGCTCTCCGTGCCGTAGGCCCAGTACTGTGCGCCCTCGGTATTGCCGCCGTCAGCGCCACCGCACCAGTCGAGCCAATTCCAGAGGTACTTGCGCACGTACTGCAGCGCCGCGCGCGCCTTCGCCGGTTCCTCCCGCCACAATGCCAACGCCAGGAACCCGGCACCCGCGTTGCTCACGGGGTTGGCGTTCGCAATGCAGGTGGCCGTCCACGCGCCGCGGCGGGCCGACTGCAGATAGAGGTCGAGCAGTTTCACCAGCAAGCGCCGCCAATGCCGGCGCTCAGCCGCCGTGAGATGCGGATAAAACGTGTCGTATGCCAGCGCAACCCCCGGACTGGCGTTGCCCTCGTGAAGGTGGAACGTTGCTTCCGGGATCATCGCGTCGGCTGCCGCTTGCGCCGTGCGCGTTGCCAACACAATCAACCGCTGGTCACCGCTGAGCAGCCATTTGGCAAGGTATCCGCCGAGGCGTCCGGCCAGGTCCACCTTGAATTTATGACAGCACTCGATCGCGCTCTGGATCAGGATTCGGTTCCGCTTGGACAACTCGGCATCCGAACACTGCGCCACCAGCGCAATCCCCTCGGGCGGTAGCGCCACGCCGGCGAACGCCTCGGCGTGGTACAGGTCGCGCCGGCGCAGCAACCCGTTCCAGGCCGGCAGCAACACCGCTAGCTGCGCCTCGCTGACCTCCACGGTCCGGAGCAGGTCGCGAAACGCCGCCTGCGCCTCGGCCGGCAGCAGCGACCAGAGATGCCGGTGCGCCGCCGTCCGGGGGTTGACCATGCTTTCGTTGGCCACCCGAAACCAATTCATCGAGTTACGATCGAAGTCGAAGGAGAACCGCACATGAGCATCGCAGAAGTCAGATGCCGTCGGGCGCAATTCCGCGGCCAGCCCGCGCAATGCCGGCAATTTCGTCTTCTTGCGAAATTCCGCCGCACCTGCCCTGTCGAAATATAAGTAGGGATGCTGGCTCAAGCGCAAGCGCAACGGCGGCACGGGGGCCCGCAGCGTAGCAGCTCCCACCCCCGGCACTGCGATCTGCGTGTAGTCCGGACGCTTCAGATTTTTGGGTACACGCAGCTTGCCATGGCGAATCGGCGGTTCCGTGGCGATCACAAACTCGCCGTGGCGCTCCTGTTGGCCAAATCCGAGGACTGCCGCGCTGCTGCAGGCGATTTCCGCATAACCGCCTCTCCAGCAGGTGTAGGCCACCAAGCCGCGCAAGACATCGCCCACCTTGACTTTCACCGGCACGACCGCCTCAACGCATTGGCCTGTGGCGCCGAAGCGAAACTGCCGGTCACCCAAACGCAGCTCGATGTGATCGCTTTGCCAGTCCGGCAGGTCACGGCGAATGACCGGATGTTTTTCCTGGAGCGCGGCGCGCAGGCGCAACGACCCAGCGGCATGCGCCAACTGGATGCGTGCGCCCCGGCTCGCAATCTCCTCGCCGTAGAGGTCGGTCAGCAGCGGCACGGCTGGAATCTTTTTCCAATCCCCGGTCCAGCGGTACACGCAGTATCGCGGCGGCAGATAGCCGTGGCGCGGATCAATCGGGACGTTCGCTGGCAAGTCGGGGTTCATTTGCTGACCGTGATGACCTTAGTAAACACAAAGTTGTCGAATTGCAGTTTTGATAGGCAGAGGTTCATGACTATCGTGCCCGACCGACCTTGAGCTGGACCCGCTCCAGCAGCGCTCTGGCCTCAGACCAGGCAATCTCGTGTGGCAGTCGCTCCGTGAGCGCCGCGTGGGCGGCCACGACGCCGGCGGCCTCGCCCATCGGCACCGCGTTGCCGGTAACCCGGTAACTGGCATGGGCGATGAAGTCACCGCTGATGCAGCGGCCGGCCAGCAGCAAGCCATCCACGTCCCGGGCGATCAGGGCTCGCAGCGGGATGTCGTACGGCAGCATTTGGACCCCGGCATTGGAGTAGCCGTGAGTCCGGTTCTGCTGGGGGGTTCGGGCGTGCACGTCCACGGGAAACGTGGGGCGCACCACGGCATCCTCGTGGCGCTGTCCGCTGACCAAATCCTCCTGGCTGACCCAGTAGCGTCCCCGGAGGCGCCGGCCTTCCCGCACCCCGATCTGTTCGGCGGTGGCGGCGATTTGTAACCCACTCCAGGCGCCTCCGAGTTGGCGCAGACCATTGACGATTCGATTCAATTCGGCGCGTGCGCGGACGGTCGCCGCGGTGATCGCCGCGGCATCGCAGGCGCTGACCCCATACTCGTGGTTCAGCATCACCAGCAGCAGGTTGTCACGCACCTGCCAGAGCGTGGGCTGGCTGTACGAGGGAGTAAAACCGGCCCGTTCAATTTCCCTGCAAAACGCATCCTTGGATAAACGATCGTTACCGTTGGGGTCAGAGCCGTGGATGAATTCGCCCAAGGCAGACGCATCCTGGACCACCACGAGCGCATTTAACGACATCGGCTGGCATCCGCCGTCGTTGGCAGCGCCCATTTCCCATTCGCACCCCGCCAGCGCCCCGAGATCACCATCGCCGGTGCTATCGATAAAGACCGGGGCCCGCCACGCCTGTCGACCCGATTTCGATTCGGTGACCACCGTCGTGAGCCGGCGACCTACGCGATCGGCGGCCACCACCTTGGTGTGGAGTTGAAACCGCACACCGGCTTCGAGGCAGAGTTCTTCCAGCAACCACTTCATCCCCTCCGGCTCATAGCAAAGGCTGTAAGCCCCAGCGCCACGGCGCAGACCGCGTCCGGCCAGTTTGTCCCGGAGTTCCTGTGCGAAGCCGGGCTTGTCGAAGTCCAACAGATATCCGAGCAACCCGGCGGTCCAGACTCCTCCCAGGCAGCCCCGCCATTCGAACAACCGCACCTGCGCGCCGGCCCGGGCTGCCGTGATCGCCGCCGCCACGCCCGCGGGTCCAGCGCCACAGACAATGACGTCGGCATCACGCACAAGCGGAAGATCCCTGGCCGGCTCGTGAAAGGTGTCGGGGCACTTCGGGTCAGTCTTCATTGAATTCCCTGATGCAGCCACATGTTTGGCTTGTCGCATCTGGCTCGCGAATTACCCGCAGAACCACTCGACCGGTTTGAACCGGCCGTCGAGCGGTAAGTAGGATCCGATACAACCGATCCCCCCACACGCTGGCCAGGTTGGCATCCGTTACCGGAATTTCCTCGATACTCGCGGCCACCGTAGTCGCATCGTACTCAATGCCGCCCGCGCCACTTTGGCCGTTTGGCAACGGCCGACGAGCAAGCGCGATCCACCCGTCTTGGAGCGCCACCCGACAGGGCGTGAGCAGACTCCAAGTGATGTCATTGGCTAACGCCGCTAGTTCCCAGTCGTCTGTTACGTTCACCGCGCCACTCGTGCGATCAAGCGCGACCTCGCGACTCCAGCGCGCGACGCCCGCCTTCGGATCATAGGCCGGGGCAATCCCCAGGCTCAGCCGGGCGACCGCGTCGTCCGCCTGATATTTCACATCGTGAGCGGCGAACTGCCGGCCGGCCAGTTGCTCGCACCCGTTCACTGACGGAAGATTGTGATACAGCGACCGCATCGTCCAGATCTCGTATCGCTGCGCGCTGAAAGTCTTTCGCGTGTAGGTTTCCACACCGATGTCAATCAGCAGGGGGTCGCCGTCGGCGTAGACGATGAACTGCCCGACGTCATTGTGGTTGTGACTTTCGTCGTTGTGCCCGCCTTTGGCCGCCACGGTCAGCCCTGCCGCTGAACCTTCCGCGGTTCGGGCGACCATCACCTGAATGTCGCCCAGCCACACGTCGCGCGGCAACGGCTCACCGGGAATTGCCGCCACCAGGTCTGCGTAGCCAAACACTGCTGGCAGTGACCGCGTTCCGTTATCGCTGATGTGCGGCGCAGCCGAGGATCCGCCTTCGCGGAAGTAGGCGCCGAATCCCATCAAACGCTCGTCGCTGATCCGCTGGCCGAAACGATATAAGAGCGACGCCGATTGCTCCATGCGCGCCGCGGCGTCCGCAAAATTAACGAACCACCGGTCGGCAATATGAGCTCGATACACAAAACGGGCGATGTTGGCGATCTTCGGCTCGCCGTAGACGCTGATCTTGCCGCCGCTGGCCCAATACAACAGTTCCAGGCAATCGAACAACGACGCGCCCGCCCGGGTCCAATAGCCCGGCCCTTCGTCGCACCCACCATCGTCACCGTAGACGTCAATGAACTTGTCCACGCTGCGCAAGATCTTCTTCACGGCCGCTAGACGCCGCGCTGTGTCGTTCTCCAGCAACAGCACACACGCCAGCCAATTGCTGTTGATCCACGGATTCCAATTATTGACGTTGGCATGGATGAAGCCCAAAAACCAGAAGTCGTCGCGCGCCAAGCAGGGGCTGAGAATCCGCTGGTGAATTTCTCGCAGTAACCGTGGACGGATCACTGGCGAGATCCGCTCCAACTGCCCGGCCAACAGGTAGTCGACCCACGCAAGCTGCGCCCCTGTCTCGGCCACGAAAAGATCGACGACCGGCTCAGCCACGTCAGGCAGAGACGAGCCCGCCTTCTGCATATTGATGTGAGCCGGCAGGCACCACGAGGACTCTTCGCAAATCGACCAGATGGCATTGACCGCCGCATCGAGAAATCGTCCCCTGCCCTCGACGCATTCAGCCAGCACCAACTTGGCGAGGAGACTGCGCCTCGGTAAATAGGCGGCCTCAAAGTTCGCGCGTGTGCCCAGACGCGGAAACTCAAGATACAGCGACGCCGGTAATTCAGGCCAAGGCGATCCCAGTGCCTGCTCGCCAGCGGCCACCAGCTTGTTCTTCATTTCGACTGGCAACCCCACCCAGGCTGCTCGATCCAACGAATCGGGAAACGGCCGCACCTGGCCATAGGGGGCGATCAACTTGTCCAACGAAGAACCGTAGCGATCTGATAGCATGAATCGTCACCCCTTTCGGATTTCGTACAGCCGGGCCGAGCGCGGTGCCAGCACCTCGCAGATGTTACCGCCGGAGAACTTCACGATCTCGTCCGTCCAGAAGTTGCGCGCCGTGACTGTTCCCGACAACCCTAATTCCGCAGCGGTGGAGCCAGTGTACTGACACTTGTCAGTCCAATTGAAAAGGGCAATGTGTTTGGTGACACCGCGCTGCCCGGTCCGACTGTCCGCAGAATAGTCGACGTAGAGGATTCTGGGCAGCGGCTTGCCGGTGAACGCGTCTTCGTCGGGACACCGCACGGGATGGCCGCGATCAATATTGGCCAGCAGCCGGTTCAACAGCGCGATCTTGTCCGGAGCGATTTCTTCGAGACGCCCGTCCACCTCCAAGCTGCCCATTGTAATGAATCCGTAGGTTAGTCGGTGCAAGTTTTCGGCGTCGGAGAGCTTGGCGTTCCAACCCAGGCCATCAACATTCAACAGGCAGGTCTGTTTGCCGGGAATCGAGAGCAATGGCAGATTCCAGATCGATCCAACAACATGTTCATGCCAAGCGGCCGCGCCAACATCGATGGAGCACCGGTACGTGCTCGCCGCTTTGCCCAGGAACGGATTGCCCATGGCCACTGCCACGCAGGTCATGAGAAAACCATCTTTCGGCAAATAGGAGCGAATAGTGCCAAGCAGCCAGTCGCGCCATTGGATACCGGTGCCGGTCGCAAACCGGATCTGCTCAGACTCGACGCTCTGGCACCAGAAATCCATTTTCATCGCTTCATAACCCCACTCCTTGAAAAGAATGGTGAACACCTTATGCAGATAGGCTTGAACTGGCGGCAGCGAGTAGTCGAAATAACCGGAGTCGCCGATCCGGTAGACATTGCCACTGGCATCCTTGGCCAACCACTCGGGGTGTTCCTGGGCCAGCTGGCTGTGCAATCCAACGGACGGTGTCCACCAAATGGCTGGGGTGAGCCCGGTCGCGCGGATCTTGTCGGCCATCACTTTCATTCCGTTGGGAAAAAGTTCCGCGTTATGCCACTGGCCTTCCGGCAGGTAAAAATTGGCACAACTCGGACACATCACCGCTTCCCGGCTCGACCAGCCGCCGTCAATCAGGAAATGCTTCATGTTTGGCATGTGCCCCGCAATGAAGCGGGCGGTCTTGAGCAATTTTTCCTCGGAAATATCTTGAAAAACTCCGTAGTTCCACGAGCAGTAGAATGCTGTTGAAAGCAAAATGTCATCGACCGGTAACAGCGCATTCTCAGCCGCCACGGCCGCGAAGTACTCATTCCAACAGTTCTGCGGATGTGTGTTCTCCAGAATCTGATAGTAAATCGGTTCCAATTCCAGACTCTTGCCTGGACCAAGTTCGAAGCCGCCGGTATATGTCGACCAATGCAGTTCATACGTGCGCACCACCTGCCCCGCTCCGGCTGAAAGCGTCCAAGCGGCCCGTGTCCGATCCTGCCGCAATTGTCCTTCCAACAGCAATTGGCTGTAACTGTCGTTGGTCAGGATCATCGCCGGCACAGCCTGGCTCTCCTGGTTGCCGAAAATCGTATCGCTCTTGGGCAGATTGCGCACGTACGGATACTCGGGTCGACACCAGGGAAACTTTTCGGTCCGAACATTGTCCATGTGGCAATAGCGCGCCCGCCAAATATGGTTGTCGGTAAAGACCGGACCGCCAATCCCGCCGATGCCACCGGCCGAGGCGCTGCGAACCACGTGCGAGGTCTTGGCCGTATTTGTGATCCGTCGCTCAACGCGAAGCGCACCATTGTCGAGCAGGCGAAAGGTAATTGTCTCCTCCAGCCCGGGGGCACTGTACTTTCCCTGCATTTCCAAGCCGTCGGCAAGCGGATTCACCTTTATGCTGCGAAAAAGCTCGGGGCCGGAATGCGTGTAGTATTCGAAGCCGCCTTTTCCGGTGCCGTGGTGTGTGCCCAGTGTAAAACCAATCTGGTCCCAGCCCAGGTTTTTCCCTGCCACCTTGTAGCTGAAACGCCCGTCGGTCAGGGTCAGTATTCGTTGTTGTTTTTCAATTATGTTCATTCGATTTTTCCTCGGCAGCCAGATCTCACAAGGGTCACAAAGGACGGCAACGCCATCCATCAGCATTCCGTTTTTCCGCTATGCTCCTGGTGAGTGTTGGTGGTGACGATCGTTGTTTCTTGTTATTCTGATTTCGACAAAGGATCAAGAATGATGTTTCCCTTCGGGCGGTGCCGGCGTGTGTTTCAGTCATACGTGTCCGTCAAGCTGCGGACGCGCAGCTTCTGGCGGAAAGCGCCGACCGCCAGGGGACGATCCGGGCAGGCGTGGATCGTCACCGGTGCCCCCGGCCGCAAGTGAAAGAAATTGTCTGAGAGCTGCAGATCCGAATCGGGCAATTCCAGCCAGACGTACAGGGCGGCCTTGTCTGTTACGAGCGTGACATCAAACCCGTCCGGAACAGCTTTGCTGCGGGCGGCGATGGCTGGCCGCTCCAACTCCAAGTGCTTGGGCCGGGCAAAGGTCACGAAGTTGCTCGCGACGATCTTGCCGCCGACTGTCAGGTCGAGCCACAGCAGCAGGTTCCGCTTTCCGTAAACCCGCAGCGGGTCGGACAGGTCGAGGGTCTCGACCCTCGTGTTCCGCTGGGCGGGGACGCGAACCCGCCGGCTACCACGCGCCAGCGTTGCGCCGGCGGCGTCGGTCAGCGTCCAGGTCATGGCCCCCCCTGTAACCTTGAGCCGGTCGCTGGTCACATGGACTTGCACAGTGCCCTTCGTGTCCTCCAACCCACTGATCAAGAGCGGGTGGTAGAATTTGCGGGCCAGATAGTGCAAGGCCTTCCAGCGGCCGAAGTAGTCGATCGACGACCAACTCGCCACCGGCCAGCAATCGTTGAGCTGCCAATAGAGCGTCCCCATGCCGCGCGGCATATTTCGCCGCCAGTGCTCCACCGCGTACTTGATCGCCATGCCCTGAAGGATCTGGCTGAGCCAAAGCATGTTTGCGACCCCCTGCGGCAGGCGGAACCACTCCAGCATGTACTGCATGATG
>Ga0114951_10005468_pt1 | contig 11712 bp, 4 predicted proteins | sample AM7aDNAmetaG_FD_88677 | JGI IMG/M metagenome (GOLD analysis project Ga0114951, IMG submission 88677) | Freshwater microbial communities from Finland to study Microbial Dark Matter (Phase II) - AM7a DNA metaG | ecosystem: Environmental > Aquatic > Freshwater > Lake | place: Finland: Lake Alinen... | reverse complement strand
TTTATCTCATGCATTACTGCTTTGGATCCAAAATAATTACTGTGTTTGAGCCCTCTTGTAACAGTTGCTGTTTTTACCATAGTAGAAAATTGTTTACCAGAACCTAAAGATTTAGTTGAAACAACCAGATTTCCCGATGCGTCTTTTCGAATAGCAAGATAGGTGTTATCAACCACATCTTTCAATACTGTGGGCCATGTTTCTTCTGTCAGTACCTCTTTATTGGGCATAATATAAGGTAGACCATCATCTACAAATTCTTTTCCCTTAACAAAATGGTAAAGAATAAATTTTGTGGCTTTAATACGGGCAGCTGCATCGGCTGTTACGCTGGTCAGTGCAGGTAAGTCTCCATTTGCGATTGCTTTAGTTATCGCAGCATTTGCAGGCATGAATATAGTCAGTACCATATCTGCTGATAACCCTGCTAATTCGTTACTCGCATCGCCTTTCAGACAAGCCGCTATATAGTTTTTGAAAAGAGCTACACCGGTATTTTGAGTTCCTGATGCCATATTCAGAATATAGGTATATAAATCCTGACTAGCATAACCCTCAACTGAATTTGGGTAGGTATTTCTCCGTGAATACTGTAGCATTTTGTCAATTTTGAAAACCTGACCATTTATAAACGTTTTATAGGGTGTAGCAGTAACTCCGGAAACATTTATGTCTGCATTTTCATCAAAATTACCAAGCATTTGGATTTTTCCATCTTTGTAACGAATCATATCGCCATAGTCATTTACAGAATAAGAATAGCCACCGTAAGCTGTTGCAAAAGTTGCATCAGTTTTAAAATTTGTCATTGCACAGTTAACCTGATCATTTTTCAAGCGTTTAAAGATGTGTGACCGTACCAATCGCTGCATACGGATTCCTGCATCAAATACTCCGGCAGTTGAGTTAGAATTTGAAAATCCGTATTTCTTTGATCCAGCTAACCAAATCCAGCTGAATCCATCGGCAGCCAGCAGCTCGTCTGAAGGCAACAGTACCGTATAATTCTCCTGAGTATAGCCATTCAATTCACACTTCATTAATTCTTCTTTCAGGGTGGTGTTGAAATACTCAGTAAAAGCAGTGTTTAAGAGGTTATAGGATGGATTAAGCAAAATTTCGGTAAATACAGTTTCGAAATAACGGCTTTTGATATAATTGTCGGAGCCATAGAAAAATCCGTTACTTGCAGGTGAAATTTTACTGTAATTCGCCAGATCAAAAGCATCGCCTTTAGCTCCTTTACCATTAAAAAACTCACCCAATGAATTCATACTTCCCTTGTAATCACCCGGCCAAACAAGGTCATCAATCATTTGAGCGTTGATGAAATAAAAAAGAATATCTAATGAGACAGTTTCAATTCCGCCCGGGTAATAAGCTTTTAATTTTTCATCGTAAAATTTCTGAATGGCTTTGTTGTTGGGTGCAAAAAGCGTATAACCGCCTTGTTCGGCTTGTTTATTGCTGGCTCCGAAACGTTCACCGTTCAAATTAACAGCCAATCCACTGTAATACTTAAGGTAAACTTCGTCAATATTTTGAGATGGCATAGCCTGCTTGTAGAAATCGGTAAGGGTTTTATTATAAGCGTAGGTTATAAAGTATGGATCACCTGTTGAGCCTGTTTTGTTAATCAAAGCTTTAAACATACTGTAATCCGGATTGTTCAACAGTCTGTCAAGGGTTGGAAGTGGCTCCAAAACCTGATCAATTTCGTGAGCAACACCATTCTCTGCCAACAGATCTTTAGTGACAATATTTGCACTTTGAACATTATTTCCGGTATATTTAGTGGGGTAGAAAATTCCATAATCGGAAGCTGCCTGAGCGTGACTGCGGGAACGTTCAAAAACGCTTGTAAGATAAAATGGAAGGTATTTGTAGTTTTGATCTCCCATGTTAAACGAAGACATATCGTACACCCAAATGGATTTACCTTTGTAATTTTCCTTATGAATGGTTTCATAATAAGTAGTTTTTTTCTTGATACTGGTCAGCGTATCCCAGCCACCGCTCAACACATCAGTCAAATGATTGTAGGAATAGTTATTGTAAACGATAGAATAACTTACAATCTGTTTTACCAGAGAATCGGGTATCTGACTAACTGCCGAATCAGGAGTGGCAGCCGGAAAAGAATAACCTTTTGTACTAAAATAATTAATAAAAGCTGAGTCATTGGGTGCAAAGACAGTATAAAGTCCGCTTGATTTCAATGCTGAAGCGTAGAGAGTACGGTCAACGCATTTAAGATAGCATTTAAACCGTCCTTCTTTTTGCAAAACCTGATAAATGGGAGGTTGTAACCAGGTTGGACGATTAAAATAGATCTCTTTGTCGTTATTACAACGTACAAACAAGAGAACTAATAAGGGCACAAGAATAAAAACCTTGCTAAAATTTCTCATGAAGTGTATGAATTTAAGGAATTTTTAATTGATTTCATGCAATCGTTTGGGAATGCAATTAAACTTGTGCAAAACTACAACAACACACAGATTTAGTCTCTGTCTTATTGTACATATATCTAGAAAAATATACAAATCTTTGAATTCTAGTACATCTGTACAATTAACATTATTGTGTGCAAATTTAATTGCAAGCAACAAAAATTCAATATTATAACGATTGATATTATTAAATCAATGCTTATATATTTAATTGCATAACAGTAATTTATATAAAACAATCGAATGTTGTACTAAGTTTTTTTAGTAATACTATATCTTGCTATTATGTTATTATTTGTTTATGTTTTAATTACCAAACTTTCATATATGTCATTTACAAATATTCAGTATCTTTTTTATTGTACTCATATTGTGTAACTTTGTATTAAACAGAATTTGAATAACTGTATAATTGATTGAAAATGAGCATTTAAAAACATTATTTGATTGTATTAAAATTCGTAAAATCTTATTTGTATTTATTTCAGAAAGTAAGATCAATGCTTTTGATTAATTTTTTATTCTATTGATAATTAGTTTTATATGTGTTTTTATGAAAAAGAGATTTTCGTATTTCTTCCTCTTGTTATTTTTTATTCTCTTGCCAAAAGTTGTTTGTGCTATAAATCCGCAAAAAACAGGTTTAATGTCGGAGGAGAATTCGATAAATTATGTATTTGCCTATTTTAAAAACAACGGAAAAGATGGATTACATCTTGCCGGAAGTAAGGATGGTTTAAACTGGTCGACCTTTAAAAACGATCAGTCATTCCTGACTCCCAAAGTGGGGAATGATAAACTCATGCGTGACCCTTGTATTATTCGTGGACTTGATGGGGAATTTCATGCAGTTTGGACTGTAAGTTGGTCGGAGAAAGGTATTGGATATGCTAGTTCACCGGATTTGATTCATTGGTCAGCGCAACAATACATTCCGGTAATGGAAAAGGAAGACAGTGCACGAAACTGCTGGGCTCCCGAAATTACCTGTGATACGGCAAAGAGAACCTATATGATTTACTGGGCAACTACCATAAAAGGTAAATTTAAAGAAACTTATTCATCATCCGAAAGCGGGTATAATCACCGGATTTATTACGTTACAACAAAAGATTTCAAAATTTTCAGTGATACCAGACTTTTGTACGAACCAGGTTTTAATGTTATTGATGCTTCTATTGTGTATGAAAAAGGCAGGTATAGAATGCTCCTGAAAGACGAAACGCACGAACCGGTTCAGAAAAACCTGAAAATAGCCTATGCCGACAACCTTACCGGACCATACTCAAAAGCAGGGGGTTCCATAACCGGAAATTACTGGGCAGAAGGACCAACTTCTGTGAAAGTGGGCGATAAGTGGATTGTGTATTTTGATAAATACAGTGAACATAAGTATGGTGCTATAAGTTCTTATGATTTAGTAAGTTGGGAAGATATTTCTGAGCAGATAAAAGTTCCTTCGGGACTTCGTCATGGAAGTATTCTGACAGTCGACAGTAAGATATTTGAAAAATTACATAAGCAATAGATGAATTCGAAAAAATAAAAATACTGACAATTAAATAATCTATATCAATTAAAATATGAGACAACATACAATTCATCAGGGCATTTTATTATTTTTTGCTTTTATTTTCTGCTTTTTATCAGAGACAAAAGCAACTGTTACGATGACCTATCCATTTGCCAGCAGTATGGTTTTGCAACGCAATCAGGTTGTACCGATATGGGGAACAGCTGCTTCCGGTGAAGTGGTGACAGTAACTTTTAACGGACAGACTAAATCAGCGATAACCGCAACCACCGGGAAGTGGCGTATTATTTTGGATCCCATGATTGAGAAAGGACCATTGGTAATGACGGTTAAAGGAACTAATACCTTGACTTTTACTGATGTTTACATTGGAGAAGTTTGGAATTGTGCCGGTCAGTCCAACATGGACACACGTTTATATTATTATACAGGTTTGGCCGATACAATTCTGGCCGCTAATAATCCTTTATTGAGATATATTGATGTGCGTTACACTATAATGGGCTCAAATGTAGGTTGGCATGCCATAACACCTACAACGGCAGGTGGTTGCTCGGCTACGGCTTATTTCTTTGGGAAACAATTACAAAAGAAATTGGGTTGTGCAGTAGGTTTGCTCGTTACAGCTGTGGGTGGAACTTATATTGAAAGCTGGTTCGATCCGGTTACTCTTGCAGAGAACCCTAAAATGGTAATGCCTTCGGGTTTTACTACACCGGGTGATATGTATAACTCTTATGTTGCACCTGTGGTTAGTTATGGCATCAAAGGCACTGTGTGCATGCATGGTGAACAAAATGCAGGAGATACTATTACAGCCCCGTTGTATGGCGAGCGTCTGAAAAAACTGATTACCGGTTGGCGCAGAGCGTGGGGACAGGGAGATTTCCCGTTTTATTACGGTCAGATAACCATGTTTAATACAAAGTCATCTCCTGATACATTGAGCCCCATTGTTCAGGTTCGGGAAGGACAACGTGCAGCATTGGTTTTGCCAAATACAGGTATGTCTGTAAACCTTGATTTAAGCGCAGGTGGCTGGCATTTCCCCAATAAATACGAAGCAGGCAGGCGATTAGCTCTTTTGGCACTGGCAAAAGATTATGGTCAGTCAACACTTGAATATTCTGGTCCTGTTTATCAAAAATTTGGTGTTCAGGGAGCTAAGGTGAAAATACAGTTTAGTCATACCGGCTTAGGACTTACAACTTCCGATGCCAATTCACCAACCGGTTATGTTATTGCAGGTGCAGATAATGTGTGGTATTCAACCACAACGACTGCAATTGTCGACAGCACTATTGTAATTTCAAGTACAAATGTGACTGCACCAGTTAAAATTGCGTATGTATTAGGAAAAACTTCCTGTAATTTAAGCAACAAAGATAAATTGCCGGGTTCACCATTCAGAAGCGACAGAGAGTATTGGAGAAATGGGATAAATCAGATTATCAGCATGGCAGAACTTAACCGGATATCCTATATTTATCCCGATTTTAGTCCGGCAACCACCACATCCGGTTTAAAAATTACCTACGAATCAGATAATCCCAACATTGCAAACATTACTGCAGACGGGTTGGTGCATATAACCGGTGCAGGAACCTGTAAGATTAAAGCATATCAAAAGGGAGATTCTATTTATCGTTCTTCCATTGTTCTGACTCAGACACTTGTTGTCAATAAAGCTAGCCAAACCATAACTTTCCCTGATATCCCTGCAAAAATCTATGGTGATGCACCTGTTGAATTAGCGGCAACTGCATCATCGGGTCTTCCTGTTACATATAGTGTGACAGCAGGCGATGCGGTATCCGTTACGGGGAATGTAGCAAAGATTGTAAAAGCAGGAACGGTTACAATTAAAGCTTCGCAATCTGGAAATGTTGGTTATTTTGGAGCAACAGCAGTTAGTAAAAACATTACTATTTCCACAGCCCTCCTGACTATTACGGCATCAGATACTTTACGGAAACTTAGCGCCGAAAACCCTGTGTTTAAAGTAAAATACGAAGGATTTGTATATGCTGACAATGCTGATTCAATAGACGTAAAACCTGCGATGAGTTGTGCAGCTGACAAAACGAGTCCCGTTGGTGATTATGTCATTTCGGTATCCGGAGCATCTGACAATAATTATAATATTGCGTATGTTAATGGAAAGTTAACGGTAATTGATGATACCGGATTGGAAAATATTCAAAGCAGATTCTCGATTTATCCACTTCCTGTTCAGCAACAATTGAACATTGATTTGGATCAGTCTTCCAATTCTTTGACAGTTATTATAGAAGCATTAAATGGACAAAAAGTGGTTGAAAAATCATTACAATTCGGAACTAAACAGAGCTTGGATTGTTCCAATCTTACTTCGGGAATATACATCCTGAAAGTTTGTAAAGACAATCAGGTTTTTGTCAGACGAATAGTAAAGCAATAATCGTATTCCGAATAATGTAACGACGTATATTTATAGAAAATAATGTGATTATTTGTATAAAACAGCGTAAGATAGGCTGTTTTTGTATAATTGTACATTCATAAAGTATATTTTTCCATTCTTTGTGAGTAAAGAATTCAGTTATTTTGCATCTTATATATGATAAAACAATCATCCTTAAATAATTAATAATATTGAAATGAAAAAAAATACGCTTTTTGTATTAATACTTTCTCTGCTTTTACCGTTGAGCAGTCTGTTCGCACAGCGTCAGATGGAAAAATTAAACCGAGGTTTGGTAGCAGTTCGAACTTCAACCAATGCAGTGTTTTTGTCGTGGCGTGTATTGGGTTCTGACCCAGATAACATTGCATTTAATCTGTATCGGGATGGTGTGAAAATTACAACAACACCTATCTCAACGTCATCCAATTACACCGATGCTTCTTCAACGGCAACAACATACACTGTAAAACCAGTTTTGAACGGAGTGGAAACCGGAGAGACTAATTCAGCTTCTGTGTGGACCAACAATTTTTTTGAAATCAAAATGGATGTTCCCGCATCAGTTGTTACATCAGATACCACTACCTGTACTTATTCGCCGAATGATTGTAGTGTGGGTGATGTGGATAGTGATGGAGAATATGAAATCATTGTGAAATGGGAACCTTCTAACGCCAAAGATAACTCACAGGGAGGATATACTAATAATGTTTACCTGGATTGTTATAAACTGAACGGAACCAAACTTTGGCGCATTGATTTGGGTAAGAACATTCGTGCAGGTGCTCATTATACCGATTTTGAAGTGGAGGATTTTGATGGTGATGGTAAAGCGGAAGTGGCATTAAAAACTGCTCCCGGCACAAAAGATGGATTAGGGAATTATTTAAGTAAAGGACCTGCAGCTACCGATAATGATGCGATAGATTACCGGAATGGTAGCGGTTATATACTTACCGGACCTGAATATTTGACAGTTTTCAGTGGATTGACCGGTGCTGAACTGGCTACAGTGAATTACAATCCTCCCCGAAACAGCAGTAATGGTACTTCAAATGATGTTTCAGCCTGGGGTGATAGTTATGGAAATCGTGTGGATCGTTTTTTGGCTTGTACAGCTTATCTCGATGGTGTTCATCCGAGTATTGTAATGTGTCGCGGCTATTATAGTCGTGTAGTATTAGCTGCTTGGGATTTCAAAAATGGTGTATTAACCCAGCGTTGGGTATACGATTCCAATACTCCGAATGGTGCTAATGCCAATGGACAAGGAAATCATAACCTGAGTGTAGGAGATATTGATGACGACGGAAAAGATGAAATCGTTTACGGAGCATCAGCATTCGATGATAATGGAAAATGTTTGTACACTACCGGACTGGGACATGGTGATGCCATGCACATGACTGTTCTGGATCCTGATCGTAAAGGGCTGCAAGTATGGGAAGTTCATGAAAATACAAGTTCTCCTTACGGGTATGAAATGCATGATGCAAAAACAGGGACAATACTTTGGGGAGTTGCTACAGGTTCTGATAACGGTCGTGGATTAGCTGCCAATGTGGATGTTGCAAACCGGGGTTTTGAAATGTGGAGTGCTTCCGGACCGGGAGTTTCTAATTGTAAAGGAACAACGCTCACTACAACCAGTAGCCCTTCCATGAACTTTAGAATTTATTGGGATGGTGATTTACAGGATGAACTTTTAGATGGAACTTCCATCTCGAAATATACCCTGACAAGCAAATCTACTTTATTATCTGCCAGCGATTGTTCCACGAATAATAGTACGAAATCAACACCTTGTCTGTCAGCCGATATATTTGGTGACTGGCGCGAAGAAGTTATTTTCCGTACAAATGACAACAACCTGAGAATTTATACTACTACAATTCCTACTACCAATAAATTGTACACCTTGATGCACGATGCACAATATCGTGATGCTATTGCCTGGCAGAATGCGGGTTACAATCAACCGCCTCATTGTGGTTTTTACATGGGCGATGATATGGATCCGGAACCTGTTTCGGCAATATACGATAACGATAAGCGTTGGAAAACAGGTGCAGCCTGGGATAATAATACAACAGCTTCTTTTAGAGATAGTGTAAGTGCAGTTTCAACCTTTAAAAATGGCGATAAAGTATTATTTGATATTACTGCCGGAGCAAATGCTGCGGTTACTGTTACAGGTGATTTAACTCCTAAACAAGTGAAAGTAAATTCTCCTTATAACGTGGTTCTATCCGGTACAGGGACATTAAACGGCAGTATGGATTTAAAGAAAAACGGTGCCGGAAGTCTTACGCTGAACAACAACAACAATTTTACCGGAACAACAAAGGTATGGGACGGTGATTTCTTTAATAATGGAGTATTGTCTGCCAGCGATGTTTATACATATTCATTTGTAAAACTGGGAGGAAAAGGTACTTTTGGAGGTAACGTCCGACTGGGAAATAACTCGTCAATTAATGCCGGAATAACAACTGCTGATGCAGCCAAACTGACTTTTTCTAAAAACCTTACCGAAGGCGGTACAGTATCTTACACTTTTGATGTTATCACAAGTGCCGGCAAAGCAATAGCAAACGATACGCTTGTTATTGGAGGTAACTGGACAATGGCCGGTAAAAATACGTTTACTATCAACACACTGAATGGCACGTTACCTTCGGGACAATATACATTGGCACGTTGTGCAGGTACTATTACCGGTGATTTGGCAAAAATAAAAATTGTTGGTGTCCCTGCAAATCTAAGCTATATTCTTGTAATAATTAATCAGGATTTGGTGTTAAGTGTAAAAGCACCTTCTTTGTTAACATGGAAAGGAAATGTGGATGGAAAATGGGATAATGGAAAAACATATAACTGGCTGGAAGTTGCTAATTCAGAAATCTTTCTTGCAAACGATACTGTACAGTTCAACGATGACGCAACCCTGAAATCGGTAATAATAAACGAATCAGTTATTCCTAATTCTGTTACCGTAAATACGGCTGGTACATATACTTTCAGCGGTAGCGGTTCAATTGACGGTCTTGGAAGTTTGACAAAGAATGGTGCGGGTAAACTGATAATTTCCAACTCAAATAAATATACCGGTAAAAATGTGCTAAACGGTGGAACGCTTGAAATGGCAACACTTACTAACGGTGGAATTGCATCACCAATAGGTGCAGCAGCAAATTTACCTGCCAATATAGTACTGAATGGTGGAAAACTCAGTTATACGGGAATAAATACCACAATAGACCGTGGGTTTACATTAGGTTCATCTGATGGAACTTTCTCTGTATCAAATTCTTCAACACTTCTAACTACAACGGGTAAAATTGTAGGTACTGGTTCATTGATTAAAGAAGGTGCAGGTCGTTTGGGACTGGCTGTTGCCAACACGTACACAGGTGGAACAATACTAAAAGCGGGATCGGTAGTTTTGACCACCGATGTAGCTAATACTTCCGGAATGGGAGTAGGCGATACCATAACTTTTCAGGGTGGTAACCTGGTTATGTTCGATAGTAACACCACCGATAATAGTTCCAGCTGGAATCTCAAAATCCCTGTTGGATCAACCGGAACTTTAAATACCGATGGGCTTTCTACTATTACCGGGACAATAACCGGTGGTGGAACATTGAATTATTTCACAAATTTTACCGGTAACCTGCTAGCTTCCAATGTTTCAAAATTTACCGGAACGATAAATGTTACAACAGATGCTGACGGTGGATATTTTGATTTATATAATAACATCAACGGTTTTCCCGGAACAAAAATTAATTTGAGTAATCTGGTAACCATGATGTATCGTGCTACTGCCAATGTAACGATACCTGTGGGCGATTTGACCGGTCTATCAAACTCAGTACTTGGAGCTGGTGGTGGTGGAGTATGTACCATAACATGGGAAATAGGTAACCGCAATGCCAATTCAACGTTTAACGGAATGATTACGAATGCGCAGTATGTTGGAGGAGGTGCTGTGGCTGCCATTAAAAAAGTTGGAACGGGAACATGGACACTCACAAATGCCAATACTTATACAGGTACAACAACAATTAACGGAGGTACACTTCAGGCAAATAACACCACCGGAAGTGCAACTGGTACCGGATCCGTACTCATTAATTCAGGTGGAACACTTGCCGGAACAGGAACGATTTCGGGAGCTGTAACAGTAAATTCGGGAGGGATTATATCACTAGCCAACGCAGCTGCCGGAACACTGACGGTAAATAATAATGTAACAATAGCTTCGGGTGGAATACTGGCAGTCGATATTGATAAAACCAATACAAAAAACGACTTACTAAGTATGACTGGAACACTCACCATGAATGGTAAACTTCAGGTTACGGCTTTGAATGGAACTACCTTTGCAGCAGGCGACTCAATTAAAATTATAAGCGGAACGGTTGTTGGAACACCTTCAGAGATTATTCCCGCAACTCCGGGCGATGGATTAGTATGGGATTTATCTGCCTTTAATACAGCAGGAGCTTTGAAAGTAAAAGTTTTTACCGGACTAAACGACCTGAAAATGAATACCCGCATTTATCCGAACCCTTTTAAAAACAATGTCAGGGTGCTGTTAGATCAAACAACAGATGAAGTTCAGGCATCAGTTGTCACTTTATTAGGCGATATAGTTTACAGCAATAAATTTTATGCTACCAATCAATTGAATCTAAATCTGGATCATCTGAACAAAGGAGTGTATTTATTGCATGTAAAAGTGGATGGAAACTACACAATCCGAAAAATTGTAAAGGAATAAGACAGATAATTCAAAAGATAAAAAACCTCAGAATCAATTCGATTCTGAGGTTTTTTTGTTGGAGAAATTAATGACTTACTCACTCATGCTGCCGCACGATTGCATCGTGTGGCAACAACCTTAAATCAACACAATATCCAATAAACCTTTTTCACCTATATTTTATTTATTTTGTTTACTTACCAACTTACTTACCACACGATGCAATCGTGCGGCAGCAAGAGGAAGGATTGCAGTTGTTTTTTTTAAACTCAAAATATATAACCGAACTGAGCTGACAAATAATGATTTTGCATTCGGAGCATTTTATTTACATTCAAATTAGTTGAATTTTCATAATTTAGCTCCATAAATATAGAATGAGCATTATTAACCTGAGTTCGGGATAAGAAAAGAGAAAAAAAGGTTGCATAACTGAATAAAAAGTATTATCTTAGTAGCTGAAAATCAAACTAATAACTCTAATTATCAGCTATGCTAACCCCAGACA
>Ga0114951_10005467_pt1 | contig 11712 bp, 10 predicted proteins | sample AM7aDNAmetaG_FD_88677 | JGI IMG/M metagenome (GOLD analysis project Ga0114951, IMG submission 88677) | Freshwater microbial communities from Finland to study Microbial Dark Matter (Phase II) - AM7a DNA metaG | ecosystem: Environmental > Aquatic > Freshwater > Lake | place: Finland: Lake Alinen... | reverse complement strand
TGCATACCAGAGCCAGTAAAAAGAGTGGTTGGATCATTTTCAGGTACAAGTGAAGCAGAAGGAATTATTTTGTGTCCCCTTTTTTCAAAAAATTTTAGATATCGTTCTCGGATTTCTTTTGATAACATAGTAAAAATATAACATAAAATTGTAAATTAGAAAGGGAGTATTAAAATAATTTTTATTTTATACCAATTTATTCTTATATTGACATATGATAATCGTCATGCTATTATACATTCAAACAAAAATTCTGTTCTTTGGAGGAGCCTATGAAAGGTGTAGGAATAATCGCCTTTCCTTTTGGCGAGATAGGAGAAAAAGTTATTGGTAGAATAACTGAAGAAATAGCAAAAAAGTTGGATATACCCGTGTTCGCACACGAGCACGTCCATCTGGATTTAGACATAAAAAAAGTAACGCGTTTTTACGAAGACCTGGACAATCCATCGACCACTTTGAGGATGGTTCGTGCAGCTCTTAGGTGGGCCAAAGAAAATGAAATAACTAGTCTTTGGCTTGTGGCAGGTAGGCCACACATCTACCGTTGCAAGAGAGATTTGGAGTTGGAGGCTAGAGATGTTGGTTTGGGAATTAAAATATTTATGTGCGAAGAAATTGAGAAATACCGCACAAGAATGTGGTTTCAATCAGTATTTTTTGAAGCATGGTGGTTGATTAGAGAACAAATTCTCTTAAAACTACCATGGTCACTATATAAAAAAGTGGCCAAATAGACACCCCATCGTACTTGATGGGGTGGTTTTTTATATAATAATTATTACAAAACTTTTTTCAAAATCTCAAAATCTTTTTTAAGTTCATCTTTTCGATTTGGGTTATAAACAGCAACACATGGATGATACAAACAGACTATTTTTATCGGTCCATAAGATGCATCTGCATCAAAAGATTTTCCGTGCATTTTACTTATTGCTTCAACTTTTGAGCCAAGTCCAAATTTTTGCATTATATAACCCATTGAATACCTGCCGAGAGCACAAATTACTTTTGGCTGTAATATTTCAACTTGCCTATCTAAAAATGGTCCATAGATTTTAATTTCTTCTGGGAGTGGGTCACGATTTTGTTGAGGCCGATCTTTTACAATATTTGTAATATAAACATCCGCCCTTTTTATATTTACATGCTCAAGTAGCTCATCTAAAACTTTTCCAGCTGTTCCACAAAAAGGTCTGCCTGTTTTTGCTTCATTTCTTCCTGGGGCTTCTCCAACAAACATTATTTTCGCATCATGGCTTCCTTCTCCTATTACTGGGAAATATTTATTTCCTATTCTATAAGAATAAAGTGGAGATTCTTTTAAGTTAAGAACCTCCTCTTTTATTTTTTTTAATAGTTCGTTTTTTGTCATAAATTATTTGTTTACCCCGTGTGAATTTTCACCACCATTATTTAAACACGTAAAAACATTTATTAAATATATAATTAAAAAAATAAATAAAGTTATTATTTAAAAATTCTTTTCGGGGCCAGAAAAACTTCTTCTGCAGTGTTCACACAAAGCTTTCACTTCATCTTTTATTAATTTGATTTTTTTATCATCAAATTTAACTTCCTTCAATAAATTATCATCAAGGAGACTTTTTGAAAGAATTATACCCCTTAAAAGAAACAGACTTTTTTCTGACATTGATAAAGAAGTAAGCGCAGTTATTGGAATAAGCTCATATTTCTCTATCATGTTATGCAGATTAAAATTATATGGATAATTCCAACCGATAAATTTGAGCAGCGGTTGACACTGACCATATTGAATCGCTGTTGTACTAAATTTTGTATTTGTGACAATCCAGCCTTCAGTTAATTTTCTGCTTTCACCACCAAAAACATAATCGTTACCAAAGATATCATCATAGCGAGCCTTCACGTAAAGCACGATTTTTAAATCAGACTTTAAATTGAAATCAGTGTGAAATTTTGCCTCAGTCATTATCAAATCTTTGTCTTTCCAAGCGACAACGTCAATCTCATGAGGTACGCATTTTCCCTGCACAACCTGGTCAGTAATCGTTGAATAACCCATCGCCTTAAATATTTCAGCGACAAATTTTTCAAATGGAAAACCTGTAGGGCCAAGCATAGCCACCGCTTTCTTTAAAGAATATCTCACTGCGATCGGTTTATGTTTTTTTCGTAAAATAGAAAAAGCCATGCGGTAGATTTCTTGTGTAGTGATAAGTGATTTGCTTTTCGCTTCAGCACTGACTTCAGAGACAACTTCTGCAATCAATTCGTCTGATGCATCAATTTTTTTAAGAGAACCTTCCAATTTTTTATAATCAAAAAGTTCTTTTTCTCCATTAGCTTTGGTTACATAGAATTCATTCATGTGTATATAATATCAGATGAGTTATAAAGTTGAAAGTCTCCCCTATGCTCCACTTCGGGGAAATTCCCCGAGGTGGAGCCTAGAGAATGAATTAAGATATTATTCCCCCACCTAAACAAATATCTTTATCATAAATTACTGCGGACTGGCCAGAAGTTATCGCTTTTTGTGATTTTGTGAAATGAAGCTCAAATTTACCAGCTGATTTCTCAATAATCTTGCATTCTTCTAGTGGCTGCCTGTATCTTATTCGGGCTGAATATTTCTTTGATAAATCCGGAAATCGCCCCAAAATCCAGTTAATATTATTTAGCACAACTGTCTTTAAATCATTTTCTATAACTTTTCTTGAATCTTGAGAAACTGTAATTGTGTTGTTTTTTATATCTTTATTTATTATGTAATATGGTGAATCATTTGGAGTTTTTTCTGTAATTTTAAAACCATGTCTTTGACCAACCGTAAGGTAAAATGCTCCATCATGCTCACCTATTACTTTTTTATTTTCATTTAAAACTTTCCCTTTCTTTTCTTTAATATAATTTCTAAGAAAATCTTTAATATCTATTTTCCCAATAAAACATAATCCTTGACTATCTTTTTTAACTGCAGTACTCAAACCAAATTTTTCTGCCAATTTTCGAACTTCTGATTTTTCAATATCTCCTACCGGAAAAAGAGTTTTTGAAAGTTGTTTTTGTGTAAGTGTCCAAAGAAAATATGATTGGTCTTTGTTTTTATCCACTCCCGCCAACAACTCATAAATCATTCCGACATTCTTGAGAATATTGGAATGATTTTCTTTATTATTTTTATTATAGCTTTTTACGTTTTTATTTTTTATCTTACAAACTTGCGCGTAGTGACCAGTTGCAACAAAATCTGCTCCTTGCTTCATTGCCCAATCAAAAAATCCACCAAATTTTACATATTTATTACACATCACATCAGGGTTTGGTGTTTTGCCGACTTTATATTCGCGAATCATATAGTCTACAACCTCCTTTTTATATTCTTTTTCAAGATTCAAAGTGACAAATGGAATAGCAAGTTTTGCACAAACCCGCATAGCATCAAGTCGATCTTGTTTCCAAGTACACTCAAATGGCCTGCCCTTCGGAGCTTCAGCGGAGTATGGTTGCCAAACTTTTATAAAAACTCCGGTGACATTATATCCTTGATTTTTAAGCAGTGCAGCAGAGACCGATGAATCTACACCTCCACTCATACCCACATATACCTTTTTATCTATTTTTTTACTCATAATCTATTTGAGCTACTTGCCCCGTAGTGAGCCGAGCCTTGTTCGAGACTCTACTACTGGGGTCAACTCCGCCAGACATTCCGATGAACACTTTTAATTTAGATTTTGAATTCAATGATCCCAGTACCATACTTTTTTGAAGGAAAAAGTTAGCTACGGGACAAGCATCCCCATCTTAGCCAATTTAATTAATTACTATATCTTAAATTCTATTACATCACCGTCCTTAACGATGTATTCTTTCCCTTCAGTTCTTACAAGGCCCTTTTCGCGTGCGCTTCCATATGAGCCTGAAGCAAGAAGTTTGTCCCATTCGATAACTTCGGCGCGAACAAATTTATCTTTAAAATCACCGTGAATTGCGGTACCAGCCATTGGAGCATTCCAACCTTTTTTAATAGTCCATGCACGAGTTTCATCTTCTCCAGTAGTAAAATAAGTAATAAGACCAAGCAAATCATATCCAGCTTTTATCAAATCATTTATTCCATCCGCCATTTCTTCATTAGAAGAAATTACGGACAAGTCATCTTTCCCAATTAAAACATTTCTCATCTCCTCTTTTTCAGAACCTTGGAAATCTTTTAGCTCTTGCTCAATCCCTGCATCAACGATTACATATTTTGCTTTTACTTCATTGAAAAATTTAATAAGTTTTTGATATCGCTCGTCATTCAATTCATCAAGATTTTTTCCACCAGCTTTTTTGTTCAAAATATAAAGAATCGGTTTCATCGTAATAAGACATAGTTTGCTAACTTCAACAATTTCTTTTTCATCAAGACTAACTGTACTTGCAAGTTTCCCTGCTTCCATTGCAACTTTTAATTTTTCTATTGCACCATTTTCAATTATTGCACTCTTACTTCCCTTTTTTATTTCACTACCCAATGCACTAGCTCTTTTTGTAATTGTTTGAAGGTCGGCAAGAATTAGCTCAAGATTTATTGTTTCAATATCTGAAAGCGGATCTATTTTATTTGCAACGTGAATAATATTATCGTCGAGAAATATGCGGACAACTTCAGCAATAGCATCTGTCTCACGAATATTTGTAAGAAATTTATTTCCAAGTCCCTCACCAGCAGAAGCCCCTTTTACAAGACCTGCAATATCAACGAATTCAACTGCTGCAGGAATAGTTTTTGCTGATTTTGAAAAAGTAGAAAGTTTAGCAATTCTTTCATCTGGCACTGCAACGACACCTACTGACGGGTCAATGGTGCAAAAAGGATAATTCTCACAAGCTACTGCCTTGCGAGTGAGAGCATTAAATAACGTGGATTTACCAACATTTGGTAGTCCAACGATTCCGATTGATAGTGACATATTTAAGAACTTTAGCAGATTTTGGGGGAAAAATAAAGGAAAAATAAATGAGGGGCGGCCTTCGGCCGCCCCTCATTTATTATAAATAACCTTAAATAAACCCGCTTACTTGCAAATCCCAGAGATTCTTGTACAAGCCACTTTCTTTATTTGATAATTCTTCATGAGTACCATCTTCAACAATTAGTCCCTTTTCCATAGAAATTATTCTGTCCATTTTTCTAATTGTTGAAAGCCTGTGAGCAATAACAATTGTTGTAGAATTTTCCATCAAATGTCTTAGTGCATCTTGTATTAATGATTCTGAATATGAATCCAAACTTGATGTCGCTTCATCAAAAATAAGTATTGGTGCTTTTTTCAAAATTGCTCGTGCAATCGCAACTCTTTGTCTTTCACCACCAGAAAGTTTAATCCCTCGCTCACCAACATAAGTATTATATTTATTTGGTAATATTTCTATAAACTCATCACAGTGTGCAAGTTTTGCTGCTCTTTTAACTTCTTCATCAGTTGCCTTTCTATTACCATAACGAATATTTTCAAGAAGAGATCTATGAAAAAGAACCGGATCTTGTGGAACAAAGCTTACATTTTCTCTCAAACTATCTTGTGTAACTTTGCTAATGTCCTGACCATCAATATTAATTGTGCCACTGGAAACATTATAAAGTCGCATAATTAGTCGCACCAGTGTTGTTTTTCCAGCACCAGAATGTCCGACAATCGCAACTTTTTCTTTTGGTTTAATAGTCAAATTTAAATTATCTAATATTTTATTTTCTTCATTAAAATAGAAAGTGACATTTCTAAATTCTATTTCACCTTTTTGGACATCGAGTGCTTTTGCATTCGGTACATCTTCTATTTCATATTTTGTAAGTAAAATATCAACCATTTCTTTTGAATCGGCAAGACTTTGATAAAAATTGCGAATCGTTTTATTCAAACCCCAAAGTTGTTGTGCAAGACCAATTATATACGTCTGACCAAGTACAAATGTACCAATGGTTACAACCCCTAATTTCCAATATTTAATTGCAAAATAAAATAAGAAAAATTCAACAAAAGTTATAAGCATTACTTGAACAAAATCTACAAAATTTCCTAAATACCAAGAAAATAAATATCTCTTTGCTTGAATGTCCGATACATTTTTAAAACCATTAGATTCATATTTGTTTCCAGTAAAGAACAAAATGGAATTATTATTTGTTATTGAATCAGATAAATATCCGGTTGTTTGCGAATCAGCTTCAGCCACAGCTTTATCATATTTAAGCTTCCAGTTTGAGAAGAAAATACTGAATATGGTAAATAAAATTACCCATATTATTATAATTACAGAAAGCATTGGCACAATAAACCAAGTAACAATTATTGAGCCAACTACTGTAACAAAAAGTGGCATAATACTATAAACCAAACTATCCGTTAATATTTCATAAGCGCGACTAAATCTACCAATTTTTTGGACAAGACTACCCGAAAAATTATTTGTAAAAAATGTATGGGAGTGCCTCATCAAATAATTAAAAGCTGTTTGCTTCAAATTTGCCATGACATGTGCCTGCATAAATGAATACAAATATACTGCCACCTGCCAAAATACCTGGTCTATAAGATGCAAGATTAAAATACTGACGATAATACCGACAAGTAATGCAGCTGTTAACGTAGGATTTTTTGATGTTGCGATAGTATCAAAAAAATTCTTGTAATATATTGGCACGATAACTCTAATTGTTTGTGAAAAGGTAAAAAGAATCAATGACCAAAAAAAATAACTTTTTAATTTGCCTGTTCCATACCAAAACTGAAGCAGTATTTGTTTTACTGTAGTTTCTTTTTTTCCTAAATTTGTTTTATTATTTTTCATTTTCTAATTATTAATTTTATTAATTCGACCTTAATAAATATTCCCATAAATACATAAAGCAAAAACCACCTATTGGTGGTTTTTGCTTTTAAATTCTTTATCAGATTATAGTGTGCTTATTAATTTGTTTGCTGCATCTATTTTATCTGGAGTAATAGCACCGATGTTAATCAACATTTGGATAAGCTGTTTTAATGTCATATCCTTGATTGCTATCGTTGGCATTGATGATGAATTTACCACCTTTCTTGTCTTTGCACCAAAGTATCCTGCTGCTGGAGCGATACCATTTGCTTTTTGATATTTGATAAGAGCTGTTTGTGTAATCTTTCCAAAGTATCCTGTTGCTGGAGATACACCTAGCAAATTTTGCAAAGCTGTAACATCAGCACCTTTTGAACCGATTGTTAAATCTTTTGTGAAGTTGTATCCACTTGCAACTGATGCTGCAGCCGATTGTTGTTGCTGTTGAGCTTGTGAGCTTGCAACTGGAATCCATCCACCTGATGAATATGATGAGCTAGTAGTATTGCTTGAGCCTACTGGAATACCGACTAGGAATGATGACAATTCATTTGTTGTAAATGTACAAACACCAGAAGTGACTGCACCGACTACACATGCTGTTTGCGTATTACCGGCAACTGAAGCGGCTACCCATGAACCACTACTACCATCTTTTCTGTAAATTGTTAATGTCTGACCATTGTAGCTTGCACCAACATTTATACTAATTGTGATTGCTGGACTGACTGTCAAACCTAGGCTTGGCAAACCAAACTGCATTGAACCAATGTTTGAAACATTTAGCAAATCGTTAGCAGAAACACTATTTGAACCAGATAATTGTGAGAAATCTGTTGCACCTGAAGAAGTAAGTGTTGTTCCACTTGGAATTGAAACCGTCACACTAGGAGAAACTATTAATGTTGTTGGGGCATTAAATGTTACTTGTGATGTTGATTGAATATTTGAACCATTTGGGGTCATGCCACCATTTAATACCAAAGCAGTCATGGTTGATGAAGAAACTCCGTTAACTTGGTATCCTGTTGTATTATTGTATGTTACATCTGAAGTCATATAACCATATCCGTATCCATAGAGATATGTTGAGCTTGCGGAATTAGTGGTTCTGTAGCCGGCAACATATCCGTGATCAAAACCGTATCCGTATCCGTATCCGTATCCATTACCCCAACTCCAACCAGCTGGGCCATCAGTTCTTGTGAACTGGGCGAAGATTGTTGAGCCGAAGGTTAATGAGAATATTACTAAAAGTATTCCTCCAAAAATAAATTTTGAAAGTTTACTATCTTGACCAAAAAAACTTTTCATTTGAGCTACCATTTTTTTATAATTAAATTATTAAACTAATAAATAAAACATGCACTTATTTGTTTTGCCTATTATAACCATCAACACTAGAACTTGCAATGAGTATATGTTGATAACTTTACATACAACAAGCCCGTACAGTGGCTCTAAATATCATCATTTTCTTGGCCCTTATTATTAAAATTTTCAATAATCATCAAAACAACAGAAATTACCAAGAAATAATAGGCATAAATCGCACTCTGCTCCGCAATTGCATCTTTTTTAAAGACCAGCAAAAATGGGCAAAGCCCAAGAAAAAACAGTGCTACACCACCGGTCCAAGATACAAAATATCCAGCAAGTAAATTTTTCCAAAAGAGTTTTACAAGCTTTAAAAATGCAACTGCAACATCTTTTATAATAATCCCAAGTGAGTAAATTGTTAAAGAAAATATTTTTCGATATATAATTTTTACAATATCTCCAAAATTTTTTTGTGTTTCTGAAAAAGCAACTTCGTTATAATAAAAATCTTTTATCTTTACTCCAATAAAAATCAGTGCAAAGATCACGAAACTAATTTGAAATATTGCAACTTTCCAAAACTCTTCCCATAGTGGAAAAATAAATGACATGACAAAAACAAGGATATACAAAATCACAAAATATGGAAAAAAAATTGAAATATCTTTTGCCACCAGTCTTGCTATGTTTTTTGTTTTTCTTTTAATCATTTTTTAATTTCTGGCTTTAGGCAAGACCTAAAGAAATTCTTTAGGTCTTGCCTAAAGCTTTACCTAAAGTTGCACTGCATACAATTTTAATGTCTCTGTTTCATTTATCAATTTTACATTTGGAAGTTTTTCTATCCAAAGATAATTTTTCCAATCAATCTCTTTCGCGAGCAAAATATACTTTATACCAGGTTCGTTATTTTTCAAGAGGTCGGTATTCCCTTTTGCACTTAGCCAAGCATTTACTTTTTGTGAATCACTGTTTTGACTGTTATCATAAATTCCACCCCATTCCATTGCTGAGCTTGAGATTACGGGACAATCAAAGTATGTCCCAGCCGGAGTAGCAATTATTTTACCTACCCAATTGAAGCTCATATACAAATGCCATGGTAAAAATAAAAATTTGTCATTTGCACTACATTGCATTTCTTTATTTACAACATTCCAATCTGCTGGATATTGAGTCGGCTTTAATTGCCCAGAAAATCCCCATAAAAGAAATGGTGCTTGCATTATTATTACGGCGCCAACAAAAGTTAGTAACATTTTCTTATGAACAGAAAATATTTTTGTTTCAAGAATAGTTTTAACACCAATAGAAATAAAAATTAGATAAATAAGTGTGATAACGGAAACCCATTTTTGCGTTTCTCTCAAACCTTTATAAAGTGGTACATTGTCAAAAAGCCAATATGTAAAATTTTGAAAATATGAGACCCCAATACCACTTGCTAAAACGACTGACACAACAAACACAATGGATAAACCAATTGATAGCGCCCTTGTTTCTTTTTTGCGAATCCCAAAATATAAACCAATTAAAATAAGCGGTAATAAAAAAAAGAAGCTTTTTCCCCAATTGCTTTTTACGGAAGTGAGGTCGGCGTATCTATATTGGTCCTTACCCCAAAAGCCGGACATAAGCAAAACATTACTTAAGACTTGCCCGTTTGATGAACCAGATGTTTTAAATGCAAGCAAATCTTGTTTTGTGATACCAGAGCTCACAAAATTTGCCGTACTATTTTTGCTAACAAAATTCCCAACAATCCAATTTGCATTTAGTAATATACATAAAGCACCTGCAATAAAAATATATTTAATAAAATTTTTCCAACCATTTTCATTCCCGCGTAGGCGGGAATCCATGCTTGGCTTTAAATACTTCAAAAACAATAAAACTAGGAAAAGGACAAAAATAATTCCTAAAAAGAAAATAAAATGTACAGAAAATTGCAAAGTTAGGCCAGCAAATATTCCAAAATATGTTAACGACTTCCCTTTTCCATTTTTATAATAATCCAAAAGATATCCAATAGCCAAAATGAATAAACCAAATGCCAACACAATCCCCACTTGGCCATACATCATTCTGTCATAAACAAATGGGTTAAAAAGAGCAAAAAGTGATATTACAAAAATCGCAATTTTGTCTTCTAGAAAATAGCTTGCGATTTTCCTTCCACCCCAAAGCACAATAAAAATTGTCAGTGCTATAAAGATCTTCTCCAAAAATGCGACTGAAAAAACAAACGATAAAATCTTTGTAACTAAATTCATTAAAAACCAATTACTTGTCCAGTCTATATTTATTTTTGGCCCCCACACCATATCTGTTGCAAACAAATATCCGGAATAAAAAAACCACGGCAATACTATTGCTATTACTACGCTTAGGTATGGTAAATATTTTTTAATTGTTGTTATCATATTTTAGATATCACAGAATTTTACATTATTTATTTCAACAACTGCAAAACAAGTTTGACCATTCTGTCCTTATTTTTGGGATTACTTTCTGCTATAAATAAAGTTAGTGCTGTTAAAGCTGATGGTGTAATTTTTGATTTTTCTAATAAACCAGCTTTTTTTAAAAACCAAATAAAAGCAAATGCACCACTACGTTTATTTCCATCGGTAAAAGGATGATTTTTAATAATAAAATACAATAAATGAGTCGCTTTTTCTTCTACTGTTGGATAAAGTGCTTTTCCATCAAATGATTGCATAACATTACCCACAATACTAGCCACAGCTTTTTTTTGTCTTTCCATACCAAACAAATTTGTCGCTTCAGATTTCTTTATCAACTCGAGTTTTAATTCAGCCAGTACTTTTTCAAGTTCACTTGATGTAATATCGACTGTTTTTTTAGTTGCACCTTTATTTATTAAATTATCCTTATCATAAGCATCAAGAGATAACCACGTGTCAGAAAATGCAGTTACCAATTCTAAAATACTTGTATGGTCAATATTTGATTTAGCAGGAACAAGTTGTTTAATATCTTCTATGGCTTCAACAAATGATTCGTAATTTTGTTTAATTTTATTTTTATTAACAATAAAACCTTTCGTTATGTATTCACGAAGAGTTTTTGTAGCCCACTGACGAAATTCTGTAGCCTTTTTTGAATTGACACGATAACCAATAGATATAACCAAATCCAAATTATAGTATTCCAATAATCTGTTTATTTTCCTTCCACCCTCAACTTGAACTGTTTCCATTTTGGAAACAGTTGCCTTTTCTAGTAATTCACCAGATTTAAAAATATTTTTTACATGCTTGGAAATAGCAGACTTTTGTACATCAAAAATCTCAGCAATTTGCGCTTGTGTAGCCCAAACTGTTTCTTTAACAGAATCTGCTCGAAGTTCTATTGCGCCATTTTTTGTTTGATAAACGGCTAGATATTTGTTGATATTTTTTCTATTCTTCATTTTTTCATTATATGTGTTTTGTGCACCAATATCAAGACCGAATCAGGGGGCGGCTGCGAAGCAGCCGCCCTGATTGAATTTTTCTTTAGGCCTTGCCTAAAGAATTT
>Ga0114951_10005466_pt1 | contig 11713 bp, 7 predicted proteins | sample AM7aDNAmetaG_FD_88677 | JGI IMG/M metagenome (GOLD analysis project Ga0114951, IMG submission 88677) | Freshwater microbial communities from Finland to study Microbial Dark Matter (Phase II) - AM7a DNA metaG | ecosystem: Environmental > Aquatic > Freshwater > Lake | place: Finland: Lake Alinen... | reverse complement strand
GTCCCGAACCATGTCACGGGTATAGCTCGATCCGGCAAGCACACAGGCAGCTTTTTTATAGGCCTCAGCGTAATCAGGCAAGAGCCGGGAGAATAATCGCAGCATGTTCAGGCCTGAAAATTCCTGGCGTGCTATCTCTTTAAACCCGTCAGGGTAGGGGATGCCGCCGTTAACAGGGCCTAAAATAAAGGGCGTAGTGCGGCAGGCCCTGACAATGGCATAGGGGTAGCGGGGCAGAATGGGCGTCAGGACATGGACGAGGTCATAGTTACCCTGCTCGACCGGGCCCCCGAATATTTTGAGCACGCGGCGGTTGAACTGTGCATAGGCCGGATAGGCAAGGGCATGTTTGAGCGGCCAGATAATGCCCCGCAGCGATGACAGGCGCGCAGTCAGGCGGTAGTAGCTTTGTATGAACGGGCTTTCGTCAATGTAGATTATTTCATGGCCGAGACGTACCGGTTCAAGCCCGGCGCGGTTGCGGCCATGAGTCACGAGCGTAACCCCCGTTAATTCCCTGAGGCTTTTGTAGAGATTGAACCCCACCAGGGGCACCGAGGCCCACAGGGGATTACACTGCTCGATGATGCACAGTACTTTCATGCCAGCCTCGCTCTGTGGTGCGGTTACACTTTCATGGGCTGCGGGAAAAAGAATCGGCAAAGACGATCAGCTCCTGCTCCATGCGCTCCAGGGAATACTGGCCGGCCTTTGCAGTGCCGCCACCGCGAATTTTTTCCCTGCTCCCGTCATCGGTCAGCACGCGCTCAAGGTTGCGGGCAAGTGACTGCGTGTCGCCATCGGGCGAGACAAGGGCCGTCTCCCCGTCGATCATGAACTCGCCCGCGCCGCCTCCGGTAAAACCGATAACTGCGCAGCCGCAGGCCATGGCCTCAAGGGGTGGCAGGGCAAAACCCTCAGGGTACCCGATGGCCATGAAGATATCGGCGCTGCGGTAAAAGCCTATAATTTCATTTTGAGAATACTTGTTCTCCAGTTCTATGAATGTGGCTGATTCCCGCAATGCAGGCGGCAGCAGCTGCCGGGCAGCGCGGGCATCCTGTATATTGCGGCGGTTAAAGCAGAGAACGCGCCGCGGTATGCGCTCCCGGGGTGCGGGGCTGAAGGCGTTAAGGTCGATGCCGTTCATAACCAGCTGGCAGGCAAGCCGCGAGCGCGACGCCATGTACTCTTTTATATACAGCGAGCAGGAAAGAAGTCCGCTGAAGCCGAAGTCCTCGTAGCTTTTGCCGGGCCCTGTGGCAAGATCCGGTAAAAACCAGTTCTGCACAAAAGCGATTTTGCGTCGGCAGGCAAAAGGGGCTGCCACGCGGGGTATGACCTCGGGGCAGATGAGCACATCGTTTTCCCGTATCATCGTCAGGGCCTGATCTCGGTTGATGGGGGTGGTATCATGGGCGAACCAGTCGATGACGAAATCTCCCAGGTGAACGGGGTAGGCGATGCGACCGTTTTTGTTGAGCAGATCGCAGTGCTGATAAATAATTTTAACCCCACCAGAGGGCACTTGCCGCTTGCCGCCCGCGAGTAGCCGTTTCATGTGCGTCCAGCGACTTTCATAGCTGAACCGGTTGCGCGACAGGGCCGGTATGAGATAAAAAAACCGTGGCGCCACTGCATCGCTTCCGTCTGTGTGCTTCATGATCGCCTGCTTCTGATTTTTGCAATATATTCCGGCAGCTGCGCCAGGCGGCCCGGTGCCTGCCGCAGTTCCAGCTCGACGCGGTTCAGCAGGGAAGCGATAAAAATTTCTCCCTGCGAACGCTGCCGGGGAGCGCCCCAGTTGAGCACCGGGGCCAGTGCCGGCACCTGCAGTTTCAGGATGATGTCAGCTGCCATGTGCGTTGCGCTGTAGGGGCTCCGGTCACCCTGAATGATGAGCACTGCCATATCGGCATGCACGAGCAGGTATTCCGTCAGATCGTGCTTCAGCACGGGAGGGGCATCGATGAGTACGAAGTTATAGCGGCTGCGCAGTTCCTGCAGTATGCCCGGGAATGCGGCGCGGGCCATTGGCGCAAGTTCTGCGGCTTTTGTAGCCGGACGCAGGGGCAGGACGTCAAAACCCCGGTCATCAGCGGCAGCAATACAGTCGTCAATGCGTGCCGCGCCTGAAAGCAGTGCCTGCAAATCAGATTCAGCGGCAATGCCGGTCAGCGCGGCAATTTGGGGATGCATCTGGTTTGCATCGATGACCAGAATTTTACCGCACATGAGCGACAGGGCATAGGCGGTATTGAGTGCTATGCCCGTGACGCCCGACTGGCTGTCAACACCCGTAAAAAGCACTACCTTACCGCCATGGTCAACCCTCTCCTTGTTCAGATGCACTGCAAGGCTGTTGATGGCCATGGCAACCGTATTGTTTTGGTCGTCGCGGGTCACGCGGTGAAAGGCAACCTCAGGGAGGGCGTGGCGCAGATAGTTCGATATGGGCCATGAGGGCGGCGCGCCCACGGCCGCGGCAACATCCTTACGCGTGCGGACGCGATTATCCATGATATCAAATGCGATGCAAACTCCAGCCGCAGCGCCGAAAGAGAGCAGGAGCGCTAGGAGCAGGGCTTTTTTCGAGCTTTCGCTGTCGGGCAGTTCGGGCCTTCGGGCAGTGCTATCAAGGGAAATCCTTCCCGGCGCCATGGTTTCAAGCTTGAGATCATTGATGCGTTCGTCGATTCTGTTGAGCATGGCGCGCAGGTGTTCAAGGCGAGCAACGGTATCCTGCCCTTTAAGAATCGCCTGCGACGTAACGACTTTCAGCTGCTGCACGCGGTCGCGCTCTTTGATGATTTCCTGCTCTTCGCTCTGCGCCTGGCGGAATTCTGCTTCGGCCTTGATCAGGTTTTTCTGCTGCTCGACATCCCGTTTGCCGTAGACAATGGAGTGGGCGCGGTCGCGAATGTCGGTACGCTTTTTCTGCAGGTAGTCACCCATGCCCTGCATGCGGGCGTCGATATATTTTTTGTCCGGATTGCTCTTTGAGACACCGTCAATCGAGGAGCGCATCTGCTGCAGGGTCTGGTAGGTGTATTGATCGATTTGCGACAGGGCGTCGTTGCTTTCGACCATTTCATCAACCAGGGGCTCAAGGGAAACCTGCTTGAGCGCTTCGCCTTCTGTGCGCAGCTCCTTCAGCGCATTTTCTTTTTCTAACCGTAGCCCATAGGCGCGCACGTAGGCGTGCTGCAGCTGAACCAGGGCCGGATCATGGACATTGTGCATTTCAGAGAACGTGCTGGTATTGGCATCACGGGAAAGAACTTCCACCGTCTGGGCAAGCAGCTCAACTTCCTTTTCACGGGCATCTTTGTCCTGCTGCAGGTACTTCAGCCTTCGGTTGTCCCGGCCATCTTCCTCGTCGCGCAACCGCGCCATGTAGGAGTCCATAACGGCATTGACCATTTCGGCAAGTCCGTCTGGTTTTGTGCCGCCAAGAGTAATGGAAATAAGGTGCGTTCCTGCCACCTGCACGACAATCAGCTTGCGTTTAAGGATTTCGGCGGCCTGGGTCACGGGCATGCCCCCCGGGGCATGGATGCGACGAATTTCCGGCTTGAGCTTTTCAAAGGCGGCTTCGAGAATTTCAGGGGTTTTTATCTTGTCGACCTGAGTCTGAACATAGCTGGTGTAGTAGCCCGTTATTGAGAGCTCATCGCTGCGCGTTATCAGAGCGGGCACAACCGGTGAAATGCGCAGCTTACCCGTGGTTGCAAAATAGGGGTTTTTAAGCAAAAGCAAAACGGGCAGTATCAGGATGAACAGCACCGTTCCAAATACTGCTATTTTAAACCAGTGCCGCACGATTGTCGCAACCGGGTCAAAGGGCTTCGATGCCTGTCTCTGAAGGCCTGATCCTGTGTCTGATGCCATGTAAAGCCTCTCGGGCGCATTATCTCAGGGGTGAAAGGTCAGCGCGTCAATGTGCTTTTTGTGGTGCTGTTAATGTTGTTCGGGTTATTATTGTTGGTGGCAGACGCATTCGGATCCTGGCCGTAGACATGCTTTCTGAATGATGGCATGGTGCCGAAGCGCTCAAGCGTATTGGTTGTCAGGTCAATCACCTGCAAGGCCGGTAGCACCTGTCGCAGCAGATAATTAAAATTGCTCAGGCCGCTTCGGGTTACATAGACAATGTCATTGTCCTGCAGCATGAAATTATCGCTCATATCAGCCTGCGACAGCATTTTTTTCAGGTCAATCTGGTGTGTTACACCGTTCTTGCCATCGAAGCGGATAAGATAGGTTTTAACCGAATTTGCATCTTCGGTCGGGCCGCCTGCAAGCATCAAAGCGTCGAGATAGGTTAGTCTCGTTTTCAGCTTGATCGCACCGGGCACTTTGACCTCGCCCATGACATACACCAGCTCATCGTCGCTTTCGGGAATGAATATCACATCATTATTGCGTATGGGGGCATTGAGCGCCATATTGCCGTTGTTTAAAAGCTCACGCAGATCCACCCAGATGATCTGCTCTTTCCCCCGTATGATGGCGCATTTGGTGAGAAACGCTGCACTTTGCCGCACGGGCAGCCCGCCGGCCAGGGACAGCGCCTCAAGCAGGGTTCCGTTGCCCGGAAATTTTACAACCCCTGGATTTTCAACACGCCCCAGCACGAATGCCTTGTTGTTGTTATATGTCTTGACTGAGAGGGTAAGCTCTGGGTTTTCGTAGAATGCGGTAAGTTTGTGCACGATCTCCCGGTTGACATCATCTCGGGTTCTGTTGGTAACTTTGACAGGGCCGACCCGAAGAATATTGATGACACCGTCGGGCCCGACAATGATTTTTTCATCGGAGATATCAGGCCGGTTCCAGACTTTGAGCGATAGCTCATCGCCGGGCCCGAGCAGGTATTCCGAGGGGAGGTCTTTTGATAGGGCTTCTATTTTTTCAGGTATGGCAAACTGGTCTTTTTGTTTTGCCGGCTCGGTTATGAAGCTCTGGTTAAGTTCAGGGGATTCGACGGGAGTTTCCTTGTGAGCACAGGCTCCCAGTGCAAGTATACAGATGATGACAGCATGGCGCAAAAAAACAAAGTTCATTCGCAGCATGGCTTTCGAGAGATATTGTGGATTTGAATTAAGTTATAAAAAAAATATCACGGCACTTTAAAAGAGTCTATGTAATTCTAAAACAATAAAATAATTCTGCCGGTATTTTTGAAAAAAAAGATTATGGTCGTGCATCTTATACTATAATATAGATTACTATCGGCCTTTTGACATAAAACTTCTGAAAAAAATCAGTAAGTTTTTATTATAATTGCTGTAGTGCTGATTTCACTGCTCAATTTAATGCTGGGAAACGGATTTTTTTCCGAAAAAGCTTCGTTTTCCGATTTTTTTCAAGAATGATATATCTTGATACTTGATAAAAGCAAAAAAACATATATATAATTTAATTAATCCAATTAATTTTATTAATGGGGTTCGTCGGTATGAAAGTACTTATAACAGGTGCTCGGGGTATGTTGGCGCAGGATATTATCCGGGTTCTTGAAGGCACCTATCAACTGACTCCCACCACGCATGCCGACCTTGACATCGGCAATCCTTCCCAAATAGCTCAACAGTTGGCCATGCACACGCCAGACTGTGTCATTAATTGTGCCGGCTATACCAATGTGGACGGCTGCGAGACTGATTCCGCCAATGCTTTCGCGGCAAACGCAGAAGGCGTGAAAAATCTCGCCCTTGCCTGTCGGCAGTTCGGTGCAAAACTGGTCCATTTCAGCACGGACTATGTTTTTGACGGCACTGCCCAGCGCCCCTATGTTGAGGACGATGCGCCCAATCCTTTGTCGGTCTACGGCAAATCCAAGCTTGCCGGCGAGCGCGCTATTCAGGAAGCGCTGGACGACCATATCATCATTAGGACCGAGTGGCTTTATGGTCGGCAGGGCAAACATTTTGTCGGCACTATGCTGCATCTTGCCCGGGAGCGTGACGAACTGCAGGTGGTACATGATCAGACCGGATCCCCTACCTGCACAGCCGACCTTGCCCTGGCCATAGAGGCGCTTCTTGCCGTGCCGGCCCGCGGCATCTATCATGTGACCAATGCCGGGTCATGCTCGTGGTACGATTTTGCGCGGAGGATTTTTGCCATTGCAGGCAGCACAATCCGCGTGCTGCCCATTTCATCGGAGCGCCTTGCCCGGCCCGCCCGCCGGCCCGCATATTCAGTACTCGACTGCTCGAAATTTATCAGGGAAACGGGTCATATATTGCGGCCCTGGGAGCAGGCTCTGGAGAGCTATATGCAGCTGGAGCAGCACTAAATTCTGCGCAGCACACGGATGGTTTTTATGTACGGTAAATGTTGCGGCAAAGGACTGTTTTCGTGAATTACCAGCGAGTTGAAATTATTGATGCGCTTTCCCGGCTGTATGGTTCGGGCGGGGCTGCAAATCGCAGGCGGTTTTTGCGGAAAAAGTATGCCTGGCTGGTGGTTGTCGGGGGTGCGCGTCTCCTGAAACGCGGCTTTGACATTGCCGTAGCCTCTACGATGTTTCTGCTGCTGCTGCCGCTGTTTACCGCCGTAGCCGCTTGCATAAAGTTCACTGACGGCGGCCCGGTTCTATTCTGGCAGAAGCGCGTGGGCCTATGGGGCCGGGAGTTCGACTTCCCCAAGTTCCGTTCCATGGTCATGAATGCCGAACAGCTTAAGGATTCCCTTCTGGCACACAGCGAGCATGCCGATCAGCGCACCTTCAAAATGAAGCGTGACCCCCGGATAACCTGGATCGGCCGCATTATCAGAAAGCTCAGCATTGACGAGCTGCCCCAGGTATGGTCGGTGCTCAAAGGTGATATGTCCCTGGTGGGGCCGCGGCCGCCGGTGCCGCGCGAGGTGGCGCTCTACAGCCTTGAAGACCGCCGGCGCCTTGAGATTACCCCCGGGCTTACCTGCATCTGGCAGGTGAGTGGACGGGGAGATATCCCGTTTCCCGAGCAGGTGCAGCTTGACGTTCAGTATATTGAAAGCCAGAGCCTGTGGCTGGATATCAAGCTTCTTTTTAAAACGGTTCCTGCGGTGCTGTCCGGCCGCGGGGCATATTAGAAGGACACGGCCCATGCGAGCTGTCATAATCGCTACAGGACATGCCTCTAAGCAGGCGCAGTTCAGCCCGCGGCACTCGCCGCCCCTGCTGCCGCTGCTGGACAGGCCTTTTCTGCAGCATGTGATTGAACATATTGCAGGCATGGGCATACTCGGCTTTGACATTATTTTATCAAACGATCCTGAGAAGTATGAGGCTTTGCTTGGCAGCGGCATGCGGTGGGGGTGCAGCTTCACTTTACGCCTTGCCCGCGATGCCGCCCGGCCCTATAACATGCTGCAACCGGCCCTTGCCGGGAAGCATGACGGCAGTTTGCTGCTTGCCCATGCCGACATGCTGCCGCCCATGGATGCGGGCATGCTGGAGGCCGCAGGACCAGCCCTTATCTGCGCTCCTTCGCAAGACCAGTCTCAAAACGGGCACGGCTTCTGGACCGGCTGGGCCATAATCGATGCACAGGATCTTGCCACGGCCCCTGCCGGCGCCGACGCCGCGGCGCTTGAGCAGCACCTGCGTGGCCGCGGGGCACTCAGCGTGCCGGTGAAGCGGGTACTCAGCGTCCGCTCCTATGGCGATATTATAGAGGCCCAGCGCATGGTGCTCGCCGGTGAGTTCGAAGGCCTTATGTTCGGCGGCCAGAAGGCTGCGGACGGCATATGGCTGTCGCGCAATGTGAGCCTGCATCCGACAGCCCGCCTGAATCCGCCCGTGTATATCGGCGCCAACTGCCGCATCGGTCCGGGCGTGAGTCTGGGGCCCAATGTCGTTATCGGCAGCGACTGCATTCTTGACAGCCACTGCCTGATTGCTGATTCAGCGGTGCTGCCCGGCAGCTATGTCGGAGAGATGCTGGAGCTGCAGGACTGCGTCGTTGACCGCAACCTGCTGGTAAACACGCGCATCGGCAGCGCGGTCAGCGTATCGGACGATTTTATCCTTGGCTGTGTCAGTTGCAGCAGCTTTGGCGGGGGGGTGGCGCGGCTGCTGTCACGGATGCTGGGTGCGCTGTTGCTGGCGGCGTTGTTACCCTTGTTGCTTGCCACAATGCTTCTTTTGAAAATTTTCAGAAAGGGGCCGGTTTGTTTCCGGCACGAGGCAGTCATACTGCCTGCCCCCGATGACCCGCTTCAGTGGAAAACATTCCGGCTTCTGAGCTTTTCAGATAACGGTGACAGCTCAGGCCCATTCCCACGGCTGCGGCATTTTCTGCTCTGTTTTTTGCCGGGTCTTGCGAATGTTGCCCGGGGCCATTTGCGCCTTGTCGGCGTTGCACCCCGAAGCGCCGCGCAGATACGGCAGCTGTGCCGGGACTGGCAGGCGCTGTTCTGCTCTTCAAAAACCGGCCTCATCACCGAGGCTCTGGTCGTGTACGGCCCCGCGCCTACGCAGGATGAGCTGTACTCGGCCGAGGCTTTTTATGCCGTATCGGCCGGTCCCTGGCATGATGCAAAATTGTGCTTCGCCTATCTTGCCAGACTGTTTAGGCGCAGCTGAACCCGGAAGCCGCTGATGCCCATGCATCGTCATCGCTTAAAACGTAAGGCCATAGAGCTTGGCCACCTTGAATCCTGGTTTTTTCAGGGCAGGGGAGCTTTTCATTTTGAGAACTGTGAGCCCCTGCGCTACGCGCTCAATTTTTTTTTGAAATTGACACGGCTGCGTCCCCGGGGCGAGCAAAATTGTCTTGAGCATGTGATCAGGCATGTTGTGGTGCCCTTAGCCGGGCTGCCTGCAGCATTTGACGGGTTCAGGCTTCTGCAGCTTTCAGATATTCACAGTGACGGGCTGCCCGGTCTTCCTGCAGCCATCTGCAGCAAGCTTGCCGGGCTGGAAACCGATCTGTGCGTGCTTACGGGCGATTACCGGTTTGCAGTCTCGGGGCCCTGCCATAATGTTTATTATGCCATGAAGGGGATTGTGGGCGCAGTTCGGGCGCGTCATGGAATGCTCGGAATTCTTGGCAATCATGATTTCTATGAAGAGGCTGTCGAGCTGGAGGGCATGGGCGTGCGCATGCTCATCAATCAGTCGGCAGAGATTTCCCGCGGCGGGGAAAGTATCTGGATTGCCGGGGTCGATGATCCACACTATTATGGCTGTGATGATCTGGATGCAGCCCTGGCAGGAGTTCCCCCCGGCGCTTTTAAGGTTTTGCTTGTGCATTCTCCCGAGCTGTACCGCGAGGCGCAGGCCAGGGGCGTAGCCCTTTATGTGTGCGGCCATACCCATGCCGGGCAGTTGTGCCTGCCCCTGCTCGGACCGCTGCTGATGAATGCGCGCTGCCCGCGGGGTTACTGCGCCGGCTTGTGGCAGTACAAGACTATGGCCGGGTACACAAGCGCGGGCACAGGCTCGTCAATGGTGCCGGTCAGGTTTTGCTGCCCGCCGGAGATCACGGTGATCGAGCTGAGAAGGGCATAATGCAATATGAGCTTATCCCGGTGCGTGGCATCGCTTTTCAGGCATCGTGCTCACTGGTAGAGGCCGGTTTTGATGGATTGTCTTAAAGTTCGCACGGCCTGCAATGCGCTCAGCCAAACCCCTACTGGGATAGGCGCCAGGACGCAGCCAATAAACGCCTTTATTGAAAGGAGTGCTGTATGGGATTTGTAGCATGCGCCAATCTTGACAGTACGGTAGCCGCTTTCAGACAGTCCATGTGCTGGCACATAAAATATTCCCTGGGCAAGGGCGGCTTGGTCCTTTCGCGAGCCGATATATTGGCTGCAGCTTCTCTTGCCGTGCGCGACCGCCTGGTCGACAGGATGCTTGAAACCGAGCAGCGCTATAAGGGTGCCGGAGCAAAGCGGCTGTATTATCTTTCCATAGAGTTTCTGATGGGGAGATCGCTTGTCAACAATTTGTGCAATCTCGGCCTGCTGGATGTATGCGGCGAAGTGCTGCGCGAGTTCGGCGTCGAGCTTCGGGATATTGAAGATGCCGAGCCCGATGCCGGCCTGGGCAACGGGGGGCTTGGGCGGCTTGCGGCCTGCTTTCTTGATTCTTTGGCCACCCTTGGCATGCCGGGTTTCGGCTACGGAATAAATTATGAATACGGTCTTTTCCGGCAGGAGATTTCCGGCGGCAGGCAGAAGGAAAAGCCCGACAACTGGCTTGCCAACCGCTGTCCCTGGCAGGTGGAGCGGCCTGACGAGGCAATGGCGATTCCGCTTTTCGGGCGCGTTGAGAACGCTACGGACAGAAAGGGTGCATACAATCCGATGTGGCTTGACTGGAAGCTGGTTGTCGGCATCCCCAGCGACATGCCCATAGCCGGCTATGGCGCATCAACAGCCAATTACCTGCGACTGTACACTGCCCGGGCATCCCATGATTTTGATATGCAGATATTCAATGACGGCGATTATGTGCGGGCCGTTGAGCAGAAGATAGCCTCCGAGACGATTTCAAAAATTCTCTACCCCTCGGATGTTGCTTTTAGCGGCAGAGAACTGCGGCTGGTGCAGGAGTATTTTCTCGTAGCCTGCGCGCTGCGGGATATCGCACGCCGCTTCCGCGAAGAGCATGACTCGTTTGCCGTGTTTCACGAGAAAGTTGCCATACAGCTCAACGACACGCATCCCACGCTTGCCATTGCCGAACTCATGCGCATGCTGGTCGATGAGCAGGATCTGCCATGGGAAACGGCATGGACAGTAACGCAGGCGACCATGGGCTATACCAATCATACGCTTATGCCTGAGGCCCTTGAAAAGTGGCCCGTGGCCATGCTAGAGCATGTGCTGCCCCGGCACCTGCAGATTCTCTATGAGATTAATCACCGTTTTCTGGGCCAGGTCGAGTTGCGCTGGCCCGGCGACAAAAGGCGACGCGTCAACATGTCGATTTTTGAGGAGGGGCCAGAGAGGCAGGTGCGCATGGCTCACTGCGCGGTTGTGGGAAGCCATGCCGTCAACGGCGTGGCGCGCATACACTCCGGCCTTGTCTCCTCATCGCTTTTTGCCGATTTTGCGGCCATATGGCCTGAGCGCTTCAGCAATAAGACCAACGGCATTTCCCAGCGGCGCTGGCTGCTGGTTGCAAATCCCGGCCTTGCAGGTCTGCTTACCGGGGCTGTGGGTGAGGGCTGGATCACAGATCTTACGCAGCTTAAGGGCATTGAAGCGTTTGCCGGGGATACGGGCTTCCGCGACAAGTTCATGGCGATAAAACTTGCCAATAAGAAGCGCCTTGCCGCCTGCATTTTTGATCTTACGGGCGTTCAGGTCGACCCGCACTCATTGTTCGATATACAGGTTAAGCGCATACATGAGTATAAGCGCCAGCTTTTAAACGTGTTGCGCATACTGCATCTCTATTATGCCATCACGCAGGACGGCTACGCGCCGCCGGTTTCCCAGACTTTTATTTTTGCCGGTAAGGCAGCACCTGGCTACTGGGCGGCAAAGCAGCTGATAAGGCTCGTGCATGCCGTGGCCGATATCGTCAACCGTGACCGCAAAGCCAGCGAATTTCTCCGGGTCGTGTTTATTCCCGACTACCGGGTGTCCCTTGCCGAAATCATCATACCGGCGGCCGATCTGAGCGAGCAAATTTCAACGGCAGGCACTGAAGCCTCCGGCACGAGCAATATGAAGCTGTCGCTCAACGGCGCCCTCACCATGG
>Ga0114951_10005464_pt1 | contig 11716 bp, 9 predicted proteins | sample AM7aDNAmetaG_FD_88677 | JGI IMG/M metagenome (GOLD analysis project Ga0114951, IMG submission 88677) | Freshwater microbial communities from Finland to study Microbial Dark Matter (Phase II) - AM7a DNA metaG | ecosystem: Environmental > Aquatic > Freshwater > Lake | place: Finland: Lake Alinen... | reverse complement strand
CGTTCAGTGCCAGAATGCGCGTGACGGTATTGTTCAAGAATGTCCGGTCGTGTGAAACGACGAGCGCGGCGCCGCGATAATCCGCGAGAAAATCTTCCAGCCACTCAAGCGCCTGGATGTCGAGGTGGTTGGTGGGTTCGTCAAGCAACAGCAGGTTGGGTTCAGCCACCAGCAACCGCGCCAGCCCCAACCGGGTGCGCTGACCGCCGCTGAGGCGTTGCACCGGCGTATCCGCCGCTATATCGTGCAACTCAAGTCCCGCGAGGATCGACTCGCTGCGGGGCTCGACGGCATAACCGCCCAGCGCCTCGAAGCGCTCAAATGCCTCGCCGTAGGCTGCCAGAATGTCAGGTGATGGCGACTCGACAGACAATTGATCTGCTAAAGTTTCCACCAATTCCTGCGCAGCCCGCCATCCGGCGATCCCTGAGCGCATGACCTCGCCAAGGGTGGCGCCAAAGGATGATTCGAGCCCTTGCGCCAAATAACCAATCGTCGCGCCCTGCTCCAGGTTCACGCGCCCCGAATCCGGTCGTTCAAAACCGGTGATGATGCGCAGCAACGTGGTTTTGCCGCACCCGTTCGGGCCAACCAACCCCACTCTGTCAGCGCGATTGACGATAAACGACACCCCTTCGAGGATGGTCTGGATGCCGTATGTTTTTGAAACGTTATTAACTTGAAGCATGAACTACTTGGCGCCGATATAAACCACTTCCCACAGAATCCGATCCGGCGACTCGAACATCACCTGGTAGTAGGTGTCTTTCTCGCTGCGCGCGAAATCGGGGCGATGGCGCGGCGTTTCGAAAAGGGCGGGGATGCCGCGCTCTTTGAGCCACGCAACCACCGCATCGACATCTGCCGCCGAAGGCGCCCCGATGCCAATATGGTTCAAACCGGGCCCATCATAATCATTGCTTGCCTCTTTCAGTTGCGGGGCGAACCACAAGCTGGCGCTCTCTGTGCTGTTAACGCCAAGCATGTTGTCATCGCTATAGATCGTTTTCCAGCCCAGAAAAATCATCAACTCCTTGTAAAAGGCGAGGTTGCTTGGGCGAACACTAAACACAAGATGCGAGATATTCGTAACCATGTGAAAATTACTCCTGTTGGATTCACTCAGCCATAGGCGCAATCGCTCTGCCACAATAATAGAACATTCGTTCTGTTTTGTCAAAGCGACCTTACGACACCGGCCACACGTCCGAATCGTGCTGCGGGAATAACGCGCACAACAACGCCCGGCAGGTATTCCCATCCACCCAGCAATCCGGGAACTCGTGGCGCAACTGCTCTAGTGATCGCCACCCGAACAACAGCTGCAGGAACGTTTGTCCAGGGAATGCCGCGTCACCGCCAACGTCAGGCGTCGGTTGCCACTTTGCCACATCGGTAATACGTCCATGGTCGAATGCCAGACGCACACCGCGGCGGTAAAAGTTCAATCTCAACTCGCCCGTGTGCCCACAGATAACCGACTGCGCCAGGTTGCGTTCGAGCGCCGGCGCGATCTGGCGCAGAAACGCGGCCAGGTCGGGGACCCGGATGTACCATGCATAACCGTTGAGTTTGTGCGGTAGATGATCAGCCATCGCAGAGTACACCGGATGATCTTCGCCGAGTTCAAAAACGAACTGACTCACCGGCTCCTTCTTATCACGCTCCTGATAGGATTCGGCCGTGGCCCACAGATAACGGAGGACAGTCGGCGTGACATCCACCCACGATAAATCAGGGATGAGTTCATATAGCAACCCGGCTATGGATTGACCCCATAACCAGCCATGATGCGCCAGCACCCCGACAGGCGCGCCCTGCGGCGTTTCGATGATGCGAAACTCGTAGCGCGTCATATTCTGGTCGCTCTTGCGATCCAGTTCGTAACGCCATACCTTTTCATCCCGTGCGCAATCCACCAGGTAGCGCTTCGAGCGCCGCGCGTACAACCCCATGATCAATGCCAGATCGTCCTGCGTGGCGCGGCGCAGCCGGTATGGCTCTTCCTGATCCTTCTTCAGCTTCGGCAGTTGGGGCTTATAGCCGGCGCGGCCAGCGCCAAGTTGCATCGTCATCTCATAGCCAAACTGCCGGTAGAAGTGCGGGATACCCGTGATTACCTGCATCAACTCGCCCCGCTGCGCGCTCCACTCATGCGCTACTTCGAACTGCGCCCGCACAAGTCCTCGGCCCCGATAGTCCGGGTGCGTGCCCACCAGTTCAGGTCTGCCCACCCCGAATTCGATCCCGTAGTAGCTCCAGTGTTGCGAAATCCATACAAATGATGACACGATCTTATGCGTGTTCGTATCCTCCACAACGGTGAAATCCGAGGGGCGAACGACGTGGTGATTTGTCGCCAGATCGCGCGTCCAGGCCGCGGCGCGTTCAAACGGCTTCTGTGTATCCGTGTTGCGGAAAACGTAAGCATTAAACGCGGCAATTTCCTCGGCGTCCTCTGCTATTCCGTGTCGCAGGATCAAGCCATTACCCAGGTCGCGCAAGATTATTTTTTCTGTTGTCATCTTCTCCTCACTGATACCGCCAGTGTATGACGCACATCCCGAACTGGCAAGCGTGTTTGCAGCTTGTGTCCTTTACAATAGCCCGAAGATCATTTGTGAGGTTAACACTCAATCATGTTTGATGCGCGTTTCGATAAGATGGCGCAGGTCATCGTCAACTATTCCATTGAAGTCAAACCCGGACAGACCGTCTATGTCTGGAGCACAAGCTTCGAAGCCCAACCACTCTTGCTATCCCTCTATGGGGAGATATTGAAGGCCGGCGGCAACGCCTTTCTGCGCGCCGATGTCCCGGGCGCTGCCGAGGTGTTCTACAAGTATGCCACGGGCGCACAACTCGACTTCGTTTCGCCTGTTGACCGCATCTCGGTCGAACAGTTTGACGCTTACATTCGTATCAGCGCCGACGCCAACACGCGTCGCCTGTCAAATGTTGACCCGGACGCGGTCGTGCGCCAGCAGATGGCGCAACGCCCCATCCTGAACAAGCGCATGGAGCTGTCTGCAGAGGGCAAGTACAACTGGTGCGTCACGCGCTTCCCCACCAACGGCCACGCCATGGATGCCGAGATGAGCCTGGCGGACTACACCGAGTTCGTCTTCGCGGCCTGCCTGCTCAATGATCCCGATCCAGTGGCCAGTTGGCAGGCCAAGGGGCGGGAACAGCAGCGCTATGTGGATTTCCTGAAAGGCAAGCGCCAGGTGCGTGTGGAAGGCGCGAACGTCGATCTGACCATGAGCATCGCTGACCGTGTGTTTCTGAACTCGCAGGGCAAACGCAATTTCCCGGACGGCGAGATATTCACCGGGCCGGTCGAGGACTCGGTGAACGGCTGGATCCGTTACTCCTATCCCGCCATCTACAACGGGCGCGAGGTCAGCGGTGTGCAGTTGTGGTTTGAGCAAGGTCGCGTTGTAAAGGCAACCGCCGATAAGAACGAGGAGTTTCTAAACAAGGTGCTCGACACCGACGCCGGCGCCCGCGCGCTGGGCGAGTTCGCCATCGGCACGAACTACGGCATCACAAAATTCTCGCGCGATATCCTGTTCGACGAAAAGATCGGCGGCACTATTCACCTCGCGGTGGGCAGCGGCTATCCCGACACCGGCGCGAAGAATAAGAGCGCTATCCACTGGGACATGATCGCCGGCATGCAGGACGGCCAGATCAGCGCCGATGGGGTCACATTCTATAAAAGCGGTCAATTTACCATCTAGGATGAGTAGGATGAGATTAGAGATTGGAGATTCGCACCGTCTCCAATCTCCAATCTCTAATCTCCAATCCCTAATCTCCAATCCCTCATGACAAACAACATACCTGGACTAATCGTTTTATTTGTCGCCGCCATTCTTGGCGGCGGTATCAATTCCATGGCGGGCGGCGGCAGCCTGATCACCTTTCCGTCGCTCATCGCATTTGGCGTGCCAGCCGTGATGGCTAACGCCAGCAATACTGCCGCGTTGCTGCCCGGCTCCATCAGCAGCGCCATCGCGTACCGCTCCGAGTTGCCATCGCAACGCAAGCTGCTGATATCGCTCGCAATCCCCAGCGCGCTGGGCGGCCTGGCGGGTGCAGTCGCATTGATCGCCGCGCCCGAGATATTCGGCAAGATCGTTCCGTTTCTTGTCTTGTTTGCCACACTGCTATTCGCCGGTAAAAATCTGATGAACCGGTTGACCAACCCCCAATCCATTGAGAAACCGGTGACGTGGGCCGGGAGTGTGTGGGGTGTGCTGTTTCAGTTCCTCGTCGCCACCTACGGCGGTTACTTTGGCGCGGGCATCGGCATACTGATGCTGGCGTCGCTGAGCATCATGGGACTGCACAACATCCACCGCATGAACGCGGTAAAGACTGTGCTCGCAGCCATCATCAACGGCGTTGCACTGGTCTACTTCATCATCCGTGGCCAGGTGGATTGGCCGCTGGCATTGCTGATGGCCGTTGGCGCAGTCATCGGCGGCTACTTTGGAGCGCGTTTTGCCAAGCGCATCAACCAGAACTACGTGCGTGTTTTTGTCATCATCGCAGGGTTGGCTGTGTCAGCCTGGTTGCTAATCCGCGGCTTATGACGCATTGACCATCTGCGCACAAAGGTTTTAGTAAAACAGCGACTGAAATCTCTATTTCAGTTACAATCCCAGTTGTTGGTAATCCAATTCATTCGACAGTAACAGGAGTAGTCATGCAGCAGGCAATTGTCAGTCGTCTTCCAGGTATCGTGACGTTCAAGGCGCCTATTTATAAGGAAGTAGCAAGTGACGCCGCCGCAACGCAGCCCGCAGCAGTCATTGTCGTGGTCGTGGCGGTGCTGGTCGGTCTGATCAGCGGGATTTTCAACGGGAACCTCGTCTTTCAGCTTATCATCACTGTGGTCACACAACTCATCTCGTGGGCGTTGGGTTCGTGGGTGCTCGCTTTTGTCGCCAAAACGGTTTATAAAGGCGAAGCCACAACCGCACAGATGCTGCGCGTAACTGGTTACACGGCGGTATTCCGAATTATTGGCATCATCCCGTTCCTCGGGGTTATCGGTGGCATCCTGCAGGCAGTTGCCAACGTCATCGGCGTGCGTGAGGCAAACGGTTTTGATAACACCAAGGCCATTATCACCGCCATCATCGCCTGGGTGGTTATTGCAATCATTACCGCGATCATTGTCGGTATCTTCGCAGTGATCGGCATCGGCGCCGCAGCAGTCAGTGGTGGTCTCACCCGCTGATCGACGCGGCCAGGATCGACATATCTACAAACTGCTCTCAAGCTATCACGCTTGAGAGCAGTTTATTTCATCTACCCCACTTGCTCGCGCTATACGCCGCACTCCCGCGCATCGCGTAACGCCCCATCGTCCCGACAGGCGTTATCATGCGCCCGCCGCGTGTCTTCATCATCTCGGCATAAAAAAAGAGGGCAAACTGTCGTTTGCCCTCGTCCAATGCGCTAAATACCGGAGCTCGATGGGTGGGGGGGGGGACCATCAAGCTCCGGTCTAGTACAGACTCTAACATGTCACAATACAACACACCCGAATCTAACAACCCAGACACACCGACAGAAAGAGTCGTTGACTAGCAAGTTTAAAACACGCTTGCCCCTGCAGAGATACGATCAGGCCAGGCTGATCCCGGACCTCTGCCGGTCGCGGCCCTCAAGGCAAGCCTTGGTGGCGCGCATGCGAGCGCGGAACATTTCCATTATCAGGTAGCGGCCGCCGAGCGCGTGAGCAACTTTCCCGAATATGCCAAAAGGCATTTCGTACTCAACGTGATCAGTGACGCGCGTGCCATTCTCAACTTCAGCAAAACTATGCGTGTGGTTCCAGACTTTAAACGGTCCTTCACTTTTGATCTGTTCATCGGTGAATCGTTCAAATTCCATACACCCCACAATTAAAGAATTCCATTGTGCTGACACCGGTCCAACATGCATACGCATTACAATCTTGCTACCAGTTCTGACCGGATAATCACACGACAGAATTTTAACACATATCATTCTTGGCGTAATCTGTGTCAACCCAACTGGATCACTATGAAACGCCCACACTTTTTCCAATGGCGCACTCACGACAAAGGACTGGTCAAACATCTCCACTTAAATACTTATTCCCCTGTCAGTTATGCGTTGCCCCGAAAAAGTCCGCACGACTGAGCACATTGTACCAGAAATTCAGCAACGCACAAGTGCCTAACGATAACTTGCGGCGCCAAAACTCCGCTTAATTAAAGTGCCCAGTGTCATATCGCGCACATAACTTATGCCATTCCTCAGGTTTTGTGCCTTTACCCCAAACACAGACTCTGTGGTGTTCGCCGTCGCGGTGGTCGCGACATTGTCCACACCCAATTGAGCCAGCAGACTTGGCGTAATCGGCGGCTTGGGGAGAGTCTTGTCCATCACCAACACGGCGACTTTCAGAATTCCCACCGGCATATGGACTTTCAGACGCTTGAGCTTGAGTTCTGCCAGGATGGCATCAATGATGTTTTCCAGCGTCAACACTTCAGCGCCGCAAATCTGTAAACGCTTGTTGAGCGCCGCAGGATTCCCAAGGGATCGGATCGTGCACGTCGCCACATCCTGCACCGCGATGGGCTGGAACTTTGACTTGCCGTCGCCAGGGACAATCATGACGGGCGGGATGCGCGCCAGACCGGCAAGTGTGTTGATAAACTCATCTCCCTGGCCAAAGATCACAGAAGCCTCCAGCACAGTGTAGGGCACGCCGCTGCGTATCAGGTAATCCACGCCCACCCCCTGCGTCTGCGCAAGCGGATAAGGCTTTTTTGCGTCGGCGCCAAGGCCAACGACGTTGACAATCTGTTTAACCCCTGCTTCTTTGGCAGCATCCACCAGGTTGATCGTGCCCTGCGCATTAATAGCCTGCATAGTGCTTGCGCCGCGATTCCGATTCACCGCCGCTAAATGAATCACCTGATCCACACCGGCCAGCGCAATCCGCAGTGACGCGATATCGGTTACATCGCCTTTTAGCGGGATTGCTCCCAGCCGGCGCACTTTTTCAAATTGCGCTTCATTGCGCACCAGCGCGCGCACCTGTTCGTTCTTTACGGCTAGCTGTCTTATTATGTGCGTGGCAACGTACCCATTACCACCTGTTATGAGTATCATGTCGTCTCCAGTTGTTCATCATTAAACTCTATACTTCATTATGACACACTACATAAGAGAGGCATGAGGCGGCAGTTAGAGAATGTACAATCTTTGCGCAATGTCAATGCAGGGTTGGCCCGTCTACACAGCCACACCCCCACCGCTGGCGTCCAGATAGGACTGTATGATTCTGTTAGCCGAATCCGGCACAATCTGCTGTATTGCGTTGCGAAAGTGAGTGATGTAGCCCGCCAGATCATGCTCTTCGCGTGTATTCGGAATCGCCTCCAGCAGGCTTGGTTCTGACCAGCCATCCAGCACAAGCTGGGTTAATAATTGCGGATCGCCAAAACGCAACGCCGTTCCAAGCGCCATGGCCAGTTGGCGATTGTGTTCAAAGATGTGGTGGTGGAGCGGGGCGCTTTGACCGGGAATCTCCGTCAGCATTTCGTGCGTCGCCCGCAGAACGATTTCCGCCTGGCGCTTGTCATAGATGTCGGCCGCTGATTTCACCGTCGCCGGCACGGGTTCACACACAACAGGGGCGGCTGCGGGATCATCGAGTATCTCGATAGTGCGTTCAATGCCTTTGATCAGGTCATCCCCCAGATAGACCGCCGGGATATGCGCCCGCATCCGTTCCATGTATTGGAAAACCAGACCGCCATAAGCGATCGTCACCGTATGGGCTTTGTGCAATACCAGTAACTCGACGGTCTCGAGCAGGTGCGCCGCCGACTGAATAGTCGTCGCCGACAGAATCACCATCGCCGGGCGCACCATTGCCAGCGTCTCCTCAAGCCGCGCCGAGGCGACATTTTGTCCCAGATACACAATATTCAGGCCACGCCGCCGCAGAAACAATGCTAAAAGCAAAATGCCGATCTCGTGGAATTCCTCAGGGGCGCAGCCGATGATAATGCGCTCACTGCGATTTGGCGGCGGGCAGGCGCTGATGAGCGACAGCAGCTTACGCCGGATTATATTGGTGATGAAGTGCTCTGCGCTGATGCTGGTTTCTCCACGATGCCATCTCTCACCCATGGTCACAAGCACCGGCTGCAGTAATTGCAGACACACATCCTCAACCGCGAACAGGCTGAACGCTTCACTCAGGATTTTCTCCGCGCCCGACTCGTCATAACTCAAGGCGCACGCCACCAGTTCGTCGTGCAACTGCTGAACATGCCGCACACCTTCGCCGCCCTGGCCCGGCGCCGCGGGCATCTTCTTTGCCGGGTCAACCCTCTCGATGACTGTCGCCGCATGCGTCTCGATCTGCATCAGGTTAACAGCCTGGCTGATGCTCATCCCGGCGTCGACCTGCGCCTTCAGCCAGCGAGTGACAGCAATATCCCGCGCCGAATACAGGCGATAACCATTGGTGTTGCGCGGCGGTGTCGGCGCCCCATAGCGTCGCTCCCACGCGCGTAACGTTGACGCGGTAACGCCGGATTGCCCGACCACCGCTTTGACATTGTAGATTGGCTCATCGCTATAGTTTTCAAACATATCTTCCCATACTCTAGCTTAGTGCGTAATCTTTGTCAATGGTTTGAGTATACTTGCCGTCAAAGCAATTAAGACTTTCAAGTGGGGTTAAAATAGGCTGTGTGAATCCGAAGCATCTTAAAACGCTTGAACTACCAAAGATACTCGAACGGCTGGCATCCTATTGCAGCTTCGCTGTGAGCGCTGATCTCGCAGTGAACCTGGCGCCGTCGACCGAACCAGCGGAAGTGCGGCGCCGCCTGGCCGAAACCGCGCAGGCGCGCGCAGCGCTCAACGCGAACGACAGCCTGTCAATCGGCAGCGCTCACGACGTTCGTAACATCGTCGCACACGCCGCGCGCGGCGGGATGCTGGAGCCGCAGGAATTGCTCGACGTTTGCGATACGCTGGTCAGCGCGCGCAACGTTCAACGCGCGATATCGCGCATGGCGGGTCTATATCCTGACTTAAGCGCGATCACGGCCCGCATCGAACCCTGCGCAGGGCTGGTCAACGAGATCGCCCGTTGCATCGATGACAAGGGCGAAGTGCGCGATTCGGCTTCGCCCGCGCTTGGCGGCATCCGTCGCAATGTGCGTGTGGTGCACGACCGGCTGTTGTCGAAACTGCAACGCATCGTGACAGATAGCAATGCATCCTCGTACCTGCAGGATGCGCTGGTCACGCAACGCGGCGGGCGCTATGTGATCCCGGTCAAGTCTGACTTCAAGGGGCGCATCCCAGGGCTGATCCACGATCAAAGCGCCAGCGGGTTGACGCTGTTCATCGAACCGCTCGCCACGCTGGAGTTGAATAACGAGTGGCGCGAACTGCAAATGGCGGAGGAACGCGAGGTTCGCAAAATCCTGTCCACACTCTCCGAACTGGTGCAGGCCGACAGCACATTTATCGTGCGCACCGTGGAAGCGTTGGGAGAATTCGACCTCGCGCTTGCGAAGGCCAAATACGCCGATGCTATTCGGGCCGTGCTACCCACTGTGATCGACGTTCGCGGTGGAGCGAACGCCGGCCCGTCCAGCGCGATCAGCCTGCAACAGGCGCGCCATCCGTTGTTGAACCCGGCCACGGTCGTGCCAATCGATGTATTGATGGACGAGAGCGCGCGTATTCTGGTCATTACCGGCCCAAATACCGGCGGCAAGACCGTGGCGCTCAAGACAATCGGTCTGCTGGCGGTCATGAGCCAGAGCGGGTTGCACGTCCCCGCCGAAGCGGCTGCCTTTCCAGTGTTTGAAGAAGTGCTGGCCGATATCGGCGATGAGCAATCGATTGAGCAGAGCCTGTCCACTTTCAGCGCGCACTTGACCAACCTGGTGTCATTTCTGGGCAATGTCAATGCGCGCTCGCTGGCGCTGCTCGATGAGCTGGGTGCAGGCACCGATCCATCGGAAGGCGCGGCGCTCGCTCGCGCCATTCTCGAATACCTGCTTGGTTCAAAAGCCTTATGTGTGATCGCGACGCATTACCCGGAACTAAAAGCCTGGGCATACATGACGGATGGCGCAGTCAACGCCAGTGTTGCCTTCGATGTCGAGACGCTGCGACCGCTGTACAAACTGACCATCGGTCTGCCTGGGCGTTCCAATGCGTTTGCCATCGCCCAACGCCTCGGCGTGCCCTTGGAAATTCTCGCGCTCGCGCAGGGCTATATTGACTCAAGCGATGCCCACACCGAGGATATGCTGGCCGAGATTGCGAAGATCCAGCGTCAGTTAGAAGCGGCGAGCGAGGCCGCACAGCGCGCCCAGCACGACGCCGAACACAATGCCGATCGCATCCGCGCCCGGCTCAGCGCGATGGACGACGAACGCAAAGGGATGCTGGCTGACGCGCGCGAAGACGCCCTGCGTGAAGTGGAAGCGCTGCGCGCCGAGGTGCGGCGCATGCGCGGTCGCATCATTGCATCAGGCGGCTCACTCGATGACGTGAAGACCATCGAAAAGGATATCGACACACTGCAGTCGGCGCCTCCATTGCCGGCGCAGCCGGATGTTGAGCGCAACCGTGACCCGCTTCCCGGCCGGCGCGCCATAAAAACCAACGATACCGTGCGCATCAAGTCGCTCAATACCGAAGGCATCGTCGGCACGGTCAACGGCGATGAGGCGGACGTCCAGATTGGTCGGATGCGCACACGCGTCAAACTGAGCGATCTGGAACGCACTCACAAAGCCCGCGCAAGTCAGGAAAATGACAAGAGTGCTGAACCTTATCAGATGGCCGATAAACCCGTCTCACCCGGCATCGAGTTGGATCTGCGCGGTCTGACTGGCGAAGAAGGCGTGGAGCGTGTTGAGGATCACCTCGACCGCGCCTCGCGCGCCGGGCTGCCATTCGTGCGGGTGATCCACGGCAAAGGCACCGGCGCCCTCCGTCGCGCGATCCGTATTGCGATCAAGAGCAACACACTCGTCAAATCATACGAGACCGGCCAGGAAGGCGAAGGGGGAGACGGCGACACTGTCGTCAGGCTGGAGGACAAAGGCGCATGAGCACTGTGTTGTCTGTGGGTCTGGCGTTGCCTGAGCACAAGGTGACGCAGCAGGAAATCGCCGAGTTCTCGCGGGCGCATTTCGGCGGACGGCTGGCGCACCATGCCCAGCTCATGAACGTCTTTACAAACGCGCAGATCGACGCTCGTTACTTCGTTGCGCCGCTGGCATGGTTTGCTGAATCACACCACAGCTTGAAGGAACGCAACGACCTGCACATCCGCAGCGCGCATGCCTTGAGTTGCACAGCGGCACAGCAGGCGCTTGATCGCGCCGGCCTTGCGCCAAAGGATGTGGATTACGTTGTCGCGGTGTCTACCACGGGCATGGCGACGCCAAGCCTTGATGCCATGTTGATCGACGGGCTGGATATGGGGCGACATACGAAGCGAGCGCCCATGTGGGGACTGGGCTGCGCGGGCGGAGTGGCAGGGTTATCGCGCGCCGCCGAGTTTACGCTGGCCTACCCCGACAAGGTCGCCTTGCTGGTAGCCGTCGAAACCTGCAGCATCACATTTCAGTTCAACGACTTCAGCAAGAAGAACTTCGTCGCCACTTCACTTTTT
>Ga0114951_10005461_pt1 | contig 11721 bp, 8 predicted proteins | sample AM7aDNAmetaG_FD_88677 | JGI IMG/M metagenome (GOLD analysis project Ga0114951, IMG submission 88677) | Freshwater microbial communities from Finland to study Microbial Dark Matter (Phase II) - AM7a DNA metaG | ecosystem: Environmental > Aquatic > Freshwater > Lake | place: Finland: Lake Alinen... | reverse complement strand
GGCGCACTCCCCATGTTCCGCAATCAGCCCCTCGTCGTTGTTGGCGGCGGCGACTCCGCTTGCGAAGAAGCCCACTACCTTACGCACTTTGCCTCCCGCGTCCATCTCGTGCACCGGCGCAACGAACTTCGCGCCTCCAAAATTATGGCCGAACGCGTCCTCCATCATCCGAAGATCGAAATGGTCTGGGACACCGTCGTCCAAGACATCCTCGACGTGAGCCAAGACAAAGTCACCGCCGTTCTCCTTCGCAACGTCAAGACCAACGCCGTCCGCGATCTTCCCTGTGCCGGCGTTTTCGTCGCCATCGGCCATGTTCCCAGAACCAAGATTTTCGCTGGCCAGATCGCGATGGACGGCGACGGCTACGTCAACTGCCGCCAAGGCACCTACACCAACATCCCCGGCGTCTTCGGTGCCGGCGATTGTGTGGATCGCGTCTATCGCCAGGCTATCACCGCTGCGGGCAGCGGTTGTGCCGCCGCGATTGACGCCGAACGCTGGCTCTCCGCCAATTCCTAATGACGCGACAAAGAAAAACAAAAGGACTGTTGCGTGGGGCGCGAGTGTATTTGTCGGGGCCGATGGATTTCGTCGCGTCGCGAGCGGCGGAAAAGAAAACGGGTTGGCGGAACCGGATCAGCGATTTCCTGAAGACTTTCGGCGTTACCATCTTCGATCCCTGGTACAAACCCGGCGTACGCGGCCTCTACGAGTACGGACGCGAAGACGAGGAGAGCGTGGGGCGAATCCGTAAAGGCTGGACCTACGCGGGAGGCGCGCGCGGCGCGAAGGCGCGCGAGGAGTGCGGTGCGCAGTTTTGGGAGACGCTGCACATTGATCTGCGTATGGTGGACACCAGCGATTTCACAATTTCATATTGCCCGACAAACATCTACTCCGTCGGCACGCCGCACGAGATCATCACGGCGACGCTGCAACACAAGCCCGTGCTGTTTGTCAGCCCGGCGGTAACATTCCCGACGCTGCACCAACTACGCGAGCATCTGAAGAACGATGCAAAAGGCTTGGCGTTGCTGGCGAAGCTGGAGCGCGAGGTGCCGGTCCGCGAGAACCCGCGCGGGATTCCGAGCTTGTGGAATCTGCCGTTGGTCGGTGGCGAGAACTTCTTCGACGGTTTTGGTTTTTCCGCGTATCGGAAGCGTTGTGGCTGGACGGAGGAGATACCGCTCGATGAACACGAGCGCCGTCACAAACCACAGCGTCCGTTGCTGCCGTTCCTCGATAAACTGAACCGTAACTTGCCGAGAAAGTGGGACCGGAAGCTGAACAAGTTCGTGGCCGACGACGACTGGTTGCTCTGGGATTTGCGTCCATAAGATTCGCGGAACATCATGCCTTGCTGTCGGGATTGGCAGCCCGTCTGGCAATCGCCTTTACACGGCATGGTAACGTAGTGGCAGGACAAGCGCGATGACGTCGACAAGGCCAGCGCCGACCTCTCGCAGAAAGTCGTCAACGCCGTCAAAGGCAATGTGACCGAAGGCGAGGATGGCGAGTTGGATGCGTGGAGAATAGACCGGCACCACCGGTATTTGCAGGGGAAAAACAGTTCGGAACAAAGCGCGGCGTGCTTGTGTGCTTGATTCAACCACCCGCGAGTGATAGAAACACTATCATGAGTGTTTCCTGTCACATCAGTCGCCGGCAATTTCTTGCCACTGGCGCTGCGCTCGTGTTGACGACTCGCATCCCAGGCGCTCTTACCGAGAAACCAAAGTTCCGTAAGGCGCTCATTTGCGGATTGCCTGACGAAAAGACGCTCGCATCGCTCAAGGAAGCCGGGTTCGACGGCATCGAGTCCGTCGCGTGGAATGCCGCGCCCGAAAAGGCCGCAGCCGCCCGTAAAATCGCCGCCAGCCTCGGCATGCGCATCCATAGCGTCATGCGCGGCTGGACGCAGTTCAACGACCCGAAAGTCTGCGCCGACCACATCACTACCGTCGAGACCGCGCTGCGCACCGCTCAAATTTTCGGCGCCGACGCCATTCTCCTTGTTCCCTGCCGCATCGGCGGTATGAAAATGCCGAAGCCGCGCGAGTTTCAGATCGAGTTCGACGAGAAAACCGGTCACCTCAAGAGAGTCGGCGATGGCGACTACGCCGACTACATCAAAGCCCACGACATCGCTGTTGATGCGTCACGCGCCGCGTACGAGAAACTCATTCCCGTCGCCGAAAAATGCGGCGTCGTCATCGCCCACGAGAACGTCTGGAACAACCTCTGGGTCCAGCCCGCCGTGTTCGCCAACTTCGTCGGCAGCTTCCAGAGCCGCTGGCTCCGCGCCTATTTCGACATCGGCAACCACGTCAAGTACGCGCTGTCCGAGCAATGGATCGCTGCGCTCGGCCCGCGCATCGCCAAGTGCCACGTCAAGGATTTCAAACTCAATAGCGATCCCGTCGGAGCCGGTAAGTTCGTGGACCCGCTCGACGGCGACGTGAACTGGCCCGCCGTCCGCGCCGCGCTCGACAAAACCGGCTACGACGGCTGGCTCACCATCGAAGGCAGCGGCAACCTCCCGCTCGCCGACCTCAACCAACGTCTCGAAACAATCATCACCATATGAGTGCCGCCATTCTCCTTACCTTGTTGCTGGCTGTGGGTCCGCAAACAAACTTCACCGTTCAGCAGCTGTCGACGGAGAAGCCGTTGACGATGCCGGAACAAATCCGGAACTTCGAGGCGGACGAGCGCGGCATCTCCAGCTTCTACGATCTGCCGTGGTCGGAGGCTCGGTCTGGGCGGCTGGAGAAATTGTACACCGATTGGCAGGCGCGGCTAGCGTCGGTTGACTTCGATGCGCTCGACCAGCCGGGGTGCGTGGACTACATGTTGTTGCGGAACGAACTGGAGCGATCGCTGGCCACCATCGCGCGGGATCGGAAACGGCTGGCGGAGATGGATTCGCTGTTGAAGTTCCGTGGCGCGATCTACGAACTGGAACAGGCGCGCTGGCGCGGCGATGTCGTGGACAGTCGCGCGGCGGCGAACAAGGTCGCCGAGGTCGCCAAGCAGGTGAGGGAGTCGAAGGAACGCATCGAGAAGGCGGCGAAGGCGAAGAAGGACGAGGTGGCGCCTGCGCTGGCGTTGCGGGCGGCGGGCGCGGTCGGCGAGATGCGCGGCGCGCTAAAGCGGTGGTTCGAGTTTTACAATGGGTTCCAGCCGGATTTCTCGTGGTGGACGAAGACGCCGTACGATGAGGCGGGCAAGGCGCTGGAGGAGTACGCGAAGTTTCTGCGCGAGGAGATCGCCGGGCAGAAAGGCAAGGACGAGGACCCGCTCGTCGGCGACCCGGTCGGCGCGGAGGTGGTGGCGGAGGCGATCCGGTTCGAGTTTCTGCCGTACTCGGCGGAGGAATTGATTGGCATCGGCGAACGCGAGCTGGCGTGGTGCACGAGCGAGATGCGGAAGGCGTCGCGCGAGATGGGTTGCGGCGACGATTGGAAGGCGGCGCTGGCGAAGGTGAAATCGGATTTCGTTCCGCCGGGCGAGCAGGACGAACTGGTGGCGAAGACGGCACACGAGGCAATCGCGTTCACGAAAAAACATCATTTCGCCACGGTGCCGGCGCTGTGTGAGGAGACATGGCGGTTGACGATGATGTCGTCGGAGGCGCAAAAGACGATTCCGTACGCGGCGTACGGCGGTCAGCAGATGATGGTGGCCTATGCGCGGGAGGACATGAAACAGGAGGATAAGCTGATGGTGATGCGCGGCAACAACCGCGCGTTCACACACCTGACGGTGATGCACGAGTTAATCCCTGGTCATCACCTTCAATCCTTTCAGATAGCGCGGCACGATCAGTACCGTCACGGTTTCGGCACGCCGTTTTACATCGAGGGCTGGGCGCTCTACTGCGAGCTGCGGTTTTGGGAACTCGGCTGGGCGCGTACGCCGCAGGAGCGGATCGGGATGTTATTCTGGCGGATGACCCGCGCCGCACGGGTCATCGTGACGTTGAACTTCCACCTCGGCCGGATGAAACCGGAGGAGATGGTGACCTTTTTCGTCGAGCGCGTCGGCCACGAGCGGCTCGGTGCGACCAGTGAAATCCGCCGGTTCATCAACTACGCGCCGCCCCTCTATCAAGCCGGCTACCTGCTCGGCGGCCTCCAACTGCGCGCGCTCCATGACGAGCTAGACCTGGCCGAACAACAGTTCAACGACGCTATCCTGTGTCACGGACCGATTCCGATCGAGCTACTACGCGCCGAGCTGCGTCGGTTGCCGCTCGCTCGCGATGCGAAGTCGTCGTGGCGGTTTACCAAGCCGCAGTAAGCAATTGTTCCGTGGTCCGCGCAGTGCCACAGATACCACGGTGGCTCACACCAATTATTGAATCAGCGCTCCTCATTGTTTTGTGGATCGCCAAATGTCACGCCTTCATCATATGGATGATTTCACCTCTCGACAATCCCCAGCCGATTAGCGTAAGAAGTATTCCCATGAAACATACCTTCCTTTCTTTGCTAGCGCTTGCAGTGTTGGGTGCGGGAACAGCAGTCGTGGCAGGTGACGGCTGGGGCTCCATCTTCGACGGCAAGACTCTCAACGGCTGGAAATCCAACGACGAGGTGCCCGGCTGTTTCACGGTCGAAAATGGCGCGCTTAAAGTCAGTGGTGGTCGCGCCCACATCTTTTACGTCGGCCCCGACGGCTACGCGAAGTTCAAGAACTTCGAGTGCAAAGCCAAGGTAATGACTATGGCGGGCGCTAACTCCGGTATCTACATTCACACCGAGTTTCAGGGGAAAGGTTGGCCGAGCAAAGGCTATGAGTGCCAAGTCAACACGTCGCACAAGGACGTAAAAAAAACCGGCGGCCTCTACGCCATCAAGGACGTTCTAAACGACGCCCCGTGCAAGGACAACGAGTGGTTCGACTATTACATCAAGGTTGAAGGTAAACACATCATCCTGAAGATTAACGGCAAAGTCACTACCGACTTCACCGAACCAGATAACTGGGAACCGCCGAAAGGCATGCCCGGTCGCCGTCTCTCTGAAGGTACGTTCGCACTCCAAGGCCACGACCCGAAAAGTACGACGTATTATAAAGGCATTTTCGTTAACCCGCTGCCATGACACGGTACATGATGTTCAGACACATTGCGTTCGTTTTCTTGCTGGTAACAATATCCAGCGGTCGCGCCGCTGATGTGCCCGTGCGGCGGGAATGGACGGTGGGCGTCGTCGTCCGCGAAGCCCTCGTATATGCCCAGACCAAGGCCAAGACCGAAGCTGCGCCTGTCGTCTTCGCGTTTCACGGTCATGGCGGCAACATGAACAGCGCCGCCCGCACTTACGGCTATCACGAGCGCTGGCCCGAGGCCATCGTTGTGTATCCGCAAGGCCTCAAAACCCCCGGCCCCTTAACCGATCCCGAAGGCAAAAAAACCGGTTGGCAACACGCCCTTGGCAATCAGGGCGACCGCGATCTGAAATTCTTCGACGCCATGCTGGAGAGTTTGAAGAAGGATTATCGTGTGGACGACAAACGCCTTTACGCCACCGGCCACTCCAATGGCGGTGGTTTTACGTACCTACTTTGGGAGGCACGCGGCGAGAAGTTTGCCGCATTCGCTCCATCTGCCGCTGCTTCACCTAAACTGCTCGTGTCACTGTTCGCGTCACTAAAACCGAAGCCCGTCATTCACGTCGCCGGCGAGAACGATCCGCTCGTCAAGTTTATGTGGCAGAAGCAGACGATTGACGCGCTCCTGAAGCTCAACCAGTGCGGCGACGGCCAGCCGTGGGGGCAATTCTGCACGCTCTACCCGTCGAAAGTCGGCGCCCCCGTCGTCACCTTCATCCATCCCGGCAACCACAAGTTCCACGAAGATGCTCCTGCTGCCATCGTAAAGTTCTTCAAGGAACACACGAAATAGATCATTGGTATGCACCGGGCCCAGACAGCACCACGCAACATAAGCACGCACCACTATTAGTAAGAAACAACACAGGAGAATGTTATGAACCGTCGTGAATTCATCAAGACCACTGCGATCGCCGGAGCCGGGTGGCTTATTCTTCCCACTGGCGTGCGCGCTGGCCAGTCCGCGCCAAGTAACAAACTTAACATTGCCCTCATCGGCGTCGGAGGGCGCGGGCTTGCGCACTATGATTCGTTGGTAGGGGAAAACGTTGTCGCGCTTTGCGACATAAATGAAAAGCGCTTTCCCGACGCGCTCAAGCGGTTCCCGAATGCCAAGACTTACGTCGATTGGCGAAAATGCCTCGACCACAAAGGTCTCGATGCCGTCGTCTGTTGCACTACCGACCACACACATGCTTTCATCGCTAACTGGTCGTTGAACCGTAGCCTGCATGTGTACATGGAAAAACCGCTCGCCATTTCCGTCGAGGAAGCGCGTGTTGTGCGGGCCAACTGGCTGACGAAGAAAACCAAACTCGCCACCCAAGTCGGCATGCAGCGCCACGCGATACAGAACTTCAACCGTGTTCGCGAACTGATTCGCGATGGTGTGATCGGCGAGTTAAAAGCCGGCTACGCTTGGGGCAACCGTCAGATTCGGCGTACCAGCTATCTACCGGCAAAAGGACGACCGCCGGAAGGATTTCATTTTGATCTTTGGCTCGGCCCATCACCCGACCATCCCTATAATCCTGACTATTTCTCGAGTTCTTCTGGCAGGAATTGTCTTCAATGGAACATGTATTGGGATTTCGGTGTCGGTCAGATCGGCGACATGGGCAGCCATACGATGGACCTGCTCTGGAACGCTGTGGACGCCACCTTGCCGACATCGGCGGAAGCGAAAGGAGAGCCGTTCAATCCCGACGTCACGCCTGTCAAATGCGAATCGCACTTTGAGCATCCCGCCAACAACTGGCGTGGCCCTATCCGTGTGAGTTGGTATCAGGGTGGCGTTATGCCTATCTCACCGAAGCCGTACGTCGACCTGAAGAAGATTGATCATGGCGCAATGTTCAAAGGGGCCAAAGGTTACGTCATCTGTGACTTCGAATCGCGCATCGTGCTGCCGTTCGGCGACAATGCCGACTTCACCTACTACGCGTCTCGCAAGAAGGAGGCCGTGCTGCCGCCACTCGGCCACTTCCAGCAGCAGTGGTTCGACGCCTGCAAAGACCCCAGCCGCAAGACTGCCTGCGACTTCGAATACAGTAGCAACATGATTGAGCAGATGCTCCTCGGCCTCGTCGCCTACCGTGTCGGCAAAAAGATCGAGTACGATGGCGTGAATGGTAAGGTTACCAATTGCCAAGAAGCGAACGATCTCCTCAGTCGTAAATATCGTTCTGGCTGGACGCTTAACGGCTAGAAGATTAAACTTCTATGGTCAGAAATTCGTACGGAATAAAGCCTCCTATGTTTCTTGCTTTTATTTCCAAAGCATGTGGTATCCCTGTGGCAATGCTACACAAAGGAATCAAGCACAGACGAGTTGTTGACTCAGTTGGGTATTCAACAGGACAAGACCGTAACAAGTGACAGTGCTGCCTCACCGGTGGCACATCCTTGAATTCTCCCATCGTAATGGTATTCTCACCGCATGAAAACCGCGCCTTCCTTCACCATTGGACGCAGGACTTTTCTCGGCACACTTGGCGGCATCGGTGCCGCGGCACTCCTTGGCGGTGCGCTATCGCGTGTGGCCACTGCCGCGCCGCGTAAAGGCCGCCTCAAACAAGGGGTCTGTCGCGGCGTGTTCAAAGGGCTGAAACTCGATTTTGACGGTCAGTGCCGCGAAGCTGCCCGGCTCGGCGCGTACGGCATTGACCTCGTCAGCCCGGCTGAGTTCGAGACGTTGAAGAAGTACGGCCTGATCGCCACGATGGTCCATGGCGGCAGTGGAATGAAAAAAGGAATCAACGACAAAGCTAATCACGCCGAGACTGATACGAAAATGCGAGAAGCCATCAAAGCCGCCAGCATCGCCGGTGCGCCCAACATTGTTGTCCTTTCCGGCGACCGCTCGGGCCTCACCGACGAGCAGGGCATCGAAAACAGCGTGGTGTTCTTCAATAACATCAAGGGACTGGCTGAGGAGAAGAACGTGACGTTGTGCATGGAATTGCTCAACAGCAAAGTTGACCATCCCGGCTACATGGGCGACCACATGACGTGGGGCGTCGAAGTCTGTAAGCGGGTCAACTCACCACGCGTGAAGCTACTCTACGACATCTACCACATGCAGATCATGGAGGGCGACATCATCCGCACCATCAAACAGAACATCCAGCACATCGGCCATTTCCACACCGCCGGTAATCCGGGGCGGCACGAATTCGACAAGACGCAGGAGTTGAACTATCCAGCCATCTGCAAAGCCATCGCCGACCTCGGTTTCCAGGGCTACATCTCCCACGAGTACACGCCGACGAAGGAACCCTTGGAGACGCTGGAAAAGATGATGCGCCTCTGCGAAGTCTGAGCCGAAACTCGCTTTCCGCTGCCCGTGCCGACTTCCTCCTCGACACCGCCAAATCCGCTTGTTCCCGGAAGGGTTTGGTGGTAGCATACGGTTCCATGAAGCGGCTGCTTGTCAAACACCGGGACAACATCCGAACCAAATTAGGCGACCATCGGTCGCCTTTTTCTACGAACTTAGGCCGTGTGACCCCACACGGCGAATTCTTGAGGAAAGCCGCCACGTGAGGTCACGTGGCCTACAACCGAAATGTAGTTACCGGAGGCACCCTAAAGGTGACTTTTGGGCGTGGTTGTTCCAAAAACAGTCGTGAAGATACTCATCTTGATACGGAAATGCTTGTTCCTTGGTTTTCTTGCGACGGTGGTGGTGACTTGGTTCATGCGCGAGCGGCTCGACACGGTGGACGAGATTCATCCCGATGCGTTTCGTCAGCCGGAACAGACACCACCAGCGACCGCGGTGAAGCCGTTCCGGTTCACACGGAACGATTACCAGTACGAAGTCACGCCGTTGTACGAATACACCATCAGCGGGCTGGTGGTGCGGCGGATGGATTACAGTTGGTTCAGCATTGACCGTTCCGAGAAGATTTTTCCACTGGACCTCTGCTTGATCTGGGGTAGCAACCTTCGCTACAAGGTGCATCAGGCGAAAACCATTCGCTTCTCTCAGGACTGCCGGTTCTGCTGGGTCGAATGGCGCGAGAAGTTGCCTTTCTCGCTGACGGAAGTCTCCAATAACCACCTTCTCTTGAGCCAACCCGATGTCGAGAGAACGTTGAATCGCGTGATGATCGGAGACCAAGTGAAACTGCACGGCAAGCTCATCAAGGTCAACGCCAGACTGATCGGCAAAGGTGGTCGCTATGATTCCGAGGCTGTCACATGGACCAGCAGCACCACCCGCACCGACACCGGCCCCGGCGCCTGCGAAGTAATCTACGTTGAAGATGCTGTTGTGTTGCGAACTGCCAACGAGTTGTCACGCATCCTCTTCCGCGTGAGCTGCTGGGGAATGGTTGCGCTCGCGCTCTGGGCCTTTGCCGATTTGTTCCGACGGTTCTGATCCTCAGTCGAGTTTACGGAACTTGATGTTGCGAAGGGCGGCCCCGGTATTCCATGTCGAGACGCCGAGCGGGATGCACGGCTCGACTTCCATGCGGACGGAGACGCAATGCTCGGCGAGTTCCTGTTCGATGATCTGTTCGTCGTCAATCCACGCTTCGATCTTCTTTTCGGTAACGCGAAGACGGATGTGGTACCACTGGTCCTTGGTGAACTTCATCGAGTGGCTGGTCTGGTTCTCGGAGGCGTCGTAGCCGTCAATGCTTGACAGGCCGACGACAGTACCGCCCCAGCCGCCGCAGATCAACGTGCATGGGTCCTTGCCGACAGGAAACGTTAGGCCGCAGAAAAAGTCGTCGCCATCGGTCCGCTTCGCGTCGAGTTCGATTTCGTAGTTCATCCGCGCGGGCGGTTCGCCACTCCAGACGATGCCGACCATCGGCTCGCCGATGGCAATGCGGATGGCGCCGTCGGCCACGGTGATCTTGTTGCCTTTGCCGTAGAAATCGGCAGGCTTCCATTTGCCGAGTTTCTTGCCGTCGAACAATGACTCCTCTTCTGAGGTTGTCTTGACGCCGAACGGTTCCTCGAAGTGATGTTGGCCGGAGCCGATGTCATGGATACCTGTTGTCGGCATAATAACGGTGGCGGTGGTATTGACGGGGATGGTGACGTCGAGGATGAACTTGCCGTTGGCGATGCGCCAGTCGCTTCCGATGAGGCCGCGGATGCTGCGATAGCTGGTCTTGGCTGAGGTGAGCTTGCCGCCGGGCTGCGGCGCGATGAGGATGCGCTTGTAGCCGGGCGCTTCGCTGTGGATGCCGCCGATGTTCTCGACGATCCATTGATAGACTGCGCCAAAACTGTAGTGGGCGAAACTGTTCATGCTGGGGGCTTGGAAGCCTTTCTCGGGGGTCCAGCCGTCCCAACGTTCCCAGATCGAGGTTGCACCGTGTTTGATGGAGAAGCCCCAGGACGGGAAGGTGTCGTTGTGGATGAGCCGGTAGGCGACGTCGTTGCGACCGACCTTCGCGAGCGCCAACATGAGATCCTTCGTCCCGACGAAACCGGTGGAGAGATGATTGTTGCGGCTCTCGATATCTTCGACGAGATACTTCCCCGCGAGCTTTGCCTTGTCGGCGTCGAGGAGGTCGAAGGCGATGGCCAGTACGTACCCGCATTGGGTGTTGCCCTTGATCCGACTGTCGGCGGCGACGTAGGCTTTGTTGAACGCGGTCTTGATGTCGTTGAAGAATTGGTTGTACTTCGCGGCGTCTTCCTTCTTGCCGAGGACTTCGGCGGCGCGGGCAACGAGCTTGGTGCTGTAGGCGAAGTAGGCCTCGTAGATCACATCCTTCGGTGTGTCGGCCTTGATGCTGAGCCAGTCGCCGAAGCAGTGGTATTGTTTCGGCGGCAATAGCTCCGCTGTGCTGCGCTTCTGGCAGAATGCAATGAAGCGCGTCATCGCATCGTAGTTTTTTTCCAGCACGCGACGGTCACCATAAACTTCGTAAATAGTCCAAGGGCAGATGACGCCAGCGTCGGACCATGCAGGGCCGCCATCGTTAATGGCGACTTTAAAAGGGGCAACCGTCCAAAACTGGCCGTCTGTGCGTTGGCTGTCTTGGCAAAGATCAACGAGCCATTTGTTAAAGAACGCCTGTACGTCGGTGTTGAGCGTGGCAGTGCGGATGTAAACTTGCGCGTCGCCGGTCCAGCCGAGGCGTTCGTCGCGCTGCGGGCAATCGGTCGGGATGTCAATGAAATTGGCGCGCTGCGTCCAGTAGATGTTGTTGTGAAGCTGGTTCAACATCGGGTCGGAGCACTGGAAGTTGACGGCGATGGGCGTGTCGCTACTAAGCGCAATGCCAACGACGGTGTCAGGCGACGGTTTCTCTTTCAGACCGGTAACCTCGATGTACTGGAAGCCGTGGAAGGTAAACCGTGGCGTCCACGTCTCAACGTCGTCGCCGCGGCAGATGTAGGTATCGGTCGCGCGGGCGCTACGGAGGTTGGCGGTGTAGATCGTGCCGTCGGGGTTGAGTCGCTCGGCATACCGGAGCGTGATTTTCTGACCCGGCTCGCCGCGCACCGTCAGGCGTGCCACGCCGGCGAAGTTCTGGCCGAAATTCAGGACGTACACGCCGGGCTTTGGCTCGGTGATGGTTGTGGCCTTGAACTCTTGCACCACGACGACAGGGGGGGAGGGGTGCG
>Ga0114951_10005460_pt1 | contig 11724 bp, 13 predicted proteins | sample AM7aDNAmetaG_FD_88677 | JGI IMG/M metagenome (GOLD analysis project Ga0114951, IMG submission 88677) | Freshwater microbial communities from Finland to study Microbial Dark Matter (Phase II) - AM7a DNA metaG | ecosystem: Environmental > Aquatic > Freshwater > Lake | place: Finland: Lake Alinen... | reverse complement strand
GGCGTTGAAGATGGTGGAAGATCGCGGTCAGTTCATGCATAACTCTGAGACGCTTCCCCTTGCATCCCGTTCAAATCCATCGCCGAAAAAGCCCGCAAAAGCGAGTTTTGCAAGAACGTCTATCGGCTTGATACTTTCCAAGCATCCATCGCCTGCTGTCGTGACTGAACAATTTGTCCCACATAAGGCGACCAAGAACTCCGCCGTCTTCTACGATGACCCGAAGGATTTGCTGCCTGACGATAGCGCGGTCACTGTTCCTGATGGCGGTAAAGCATACTTGCGCCTTTATCCAACCGTCGCCGTGCCTCTAATTGAAACGGAACTTGAAGCGCGAGACTTGGCATCATCTGGTATTCTTAAGCCCCTAGGTCGAGTTTCAGGGTGGGGTGCGGAAAGGAATGTTTTCGGTGCGATTGTCTCCTGGAAGCCGGCCGGTGGGGAACTGTGTTACTTCACACAGCTCTTCTTGACTCGTGAGATCTGGGGTGTAGATGCACGTGTCCTGAATGCTGTTCTTCAAAGCGAGTTGCATCAGGAGTTTGGTGGGCTGAGGCGTAACTACATCGCCACCGGCTACATTGAGGAATATTTTGCCAGAGCGCTTCAGAACTACCTCGCTTTTGCCAAGAGACATTTGAAGTTACCTCCGCCTCTGCAAATCGAGGCCGGGCTTGTGGGAATCAAAGGCTACGCGATTGCAATCGATGATTTTAATGTAAATGGAAGTGCTTTGCGCGATGTTATCCAATGGCAAGGCGAGGCAACCTATGATGAATCGCCTGTTAATATTCTTCGTCCGTTTTTCAAACGCATTTGGGCTAATTGTGATGTTCAGAGGCCGCCTGCTCGTGATGCTGTACTAACTGCGCGGCTCGCAAATGGTTGACCGTCACGCCTTATCCAAAAGTATGACCTACGAGTGTCAGCGTTGTGGGGCCTGTTGTCGGTGGCCGGGGCAGGTGAGGGTGTCAGATGCGGAGATTGCGCCGATGGCGGCGCATCTGGGGGTGTCGGTGGAGACGTTCATCGATCGGTACACGCGGTTGCGGCCGGACCGTCTGGGGTTGGCGCTGCTGGAGAAGGACAACTACGAGTGCATCTTCCTTGATGGCGTTGACTGCCGCGTGCAGCCGGTGAAGCCGCAGCAGTGTCGCACATTCCCGAATGAGTGGAACGTGCCGGAGTTTGCGGACAAATGCCGGGCCACGACGACCGGAACATTACGCTTTAAGCTTGGCGGCGATGCCGGCGACGTGTCGGCCTTGAAAACGGGCCTGCGCCAATTCCTTTGCGGATGGTTGGCGGCTGCCGTCGGGCCCCGCGATGGTGCCTGCGCCCCACGGTGAGCCGCCTTTGAGTTCGCTGATGTCGGTGAGTTCGGGGCAGGAGTAGGGGAGGCCGACGTAGATCATGCCGTGGTGGATGAGTGTGGGGAGGAAGGTGATGATGGTGCTTTCGTTGCCGCCGCCGGTGCCGGTGCTGGTGAAGACGCTGGCGACTTTGCCAATGAGCGCGCCTTTCATCCAGAGGCTGCCGGTCTGGTCGAGGAAGTTGCGCATCTGGGCGGCCATGTTGCCGAAGCGTGTTGGTGTGCCGAAGATGATGGCGTCGTAGTCGGGCAGTTCTTTCGGCGAGGCGATGGGGGCGGGCTGGTCGAGCTTGGCGCCGTGTTTGCGGGCGACGTCGTCGGTCATGAGTTCGGGCACGCGTTTGATGGTTACTTCGACGCCTTCGACGGCGCGGGCGCCTTCGGCAATGGCGCTGGCGAGTGTTTCGACGTGGCCGTACATCGAGTAGTAGAGCACGAGTAGTTTGGTCATGGTGGTTCTCCTGTTGTGGGGACAATATAGCCGGTTTCGCGGCGATAGAAAATGGTTGCTTCCGGTGGGCGGATTCTGAGAATGGCGGTCATGCGAAGGTTTCTGTCACCTTGGTGTCTGGTGGCGGCGCTGCTGGCGGTGATGGCGGCGCTGATGCTGGGGCCGTTGCGCGAGGAGAGCGCGACGATGGATGAGCCGGTGGACTTGGCGGCGGGTTATCTCTACTGTACCGGCTACGGTTACCAGTTCAATCCCGAACATCCGCCGCTGGGTCAGATCCTGCCGGCGGTGCCGTTGTTGTTCTTAAATCTGAACGTTCCTGAGTTTCTAAAACAATTGGGGGAGCTGCGCCTTGGCGCGTCGCGGGCGAGGCCGTGGAAAGGGTGGATGTCGGGCAAAGCGGAGGAGTTCTATCCGGGTGGGCGAACGAACTGGTACTACTGGCCGTATTGGGAGGCTGGTATCTTTGGCCAGGAGTTGCTCTACGGCGACTGGAACAGTCCGGAGACATTGTTGTGGGTTAGTCGCGGCGTGCAGATGGGGCTGACGTTGCTGACAGGATTGGTGATCGCTCTTTGGCTGCGGAAACTGGCAGGAATGGAGGCTGCAGTGTTCGGCGTGGTGTTGTGGGTGTTCAATCCAATCGTGCTGGCCTACGGTCACTTGGTGGTCACGGACATCAGTGTGACATTCGGCATCACGTTGGCGGTCTGGGCGTTTACTGTGTTCCTCCAGAAACCGTTGTGGCGGACAGCGTTCTTGGCGGGTGGTGCGACGGGGCTGGCGTTGGCCATGAAATTCTCGGCGGTGCTGCTGGCACCGATCTTCGTGGGGCTGGTCGGTGTGTTTCTGTGGTGCCGGCGTGGGGCGTTACGCGAGGCGCAAGGATTCTGGAAATGGCTGCCGCTGGTGGCGGTCGTGGCGTGGGCGGTGGTATTGATGGTGTATGCACCATACTGGAAACCGGCACCGGCTTTGTCGGTGCCGGAGGCGGCGCGAATCGGGGTGCCCGATTGGTTTCAGAAACTGCGGCCGGTGCTGGTGCCGCCGGGGTTCTTCAAGGGAATCGCAATGCAGGCGGAACACGCGGCGTTCGGGCACGAGGCGTTTCTTTGTGGTGAGTGGGGGGCGAAAGGTTGGTGGTACTATTTTCCGCTGGCACTGGCGTGGAAGCTGCCGGTGCCGCTGCTGGCATTGACGCTAGCGGCGTTGGGGCTGTGGCTGGCGCAGCTGCGTGAATGGAGTGTTGCCGAGGCGGCGCCGTGGGTGGCGGCGCTGGTCTATCTGGCGATGGCGATGACGAGCACGATCAATATCGGCGTGCGCTATGTCCTGCCAATGCTGCCGTTGTTGGCGGTGGGGGCGGCGCAACAACTGGCGCGGCTCTTACGGAACTGGCGCGTCGCCGCGTGGGTGTTGTGCGGATGGCTTGCCGTGGCGACAACGCTAGCGTATCCGTTTTACATCGAATACTTCAACGAGTTTGCCGGTGGCACACGCAACGGGTCCCGCTATCTGGTGGACTCGAACTACGACTGGGGCCAGGACGCGAAACGGTTGCAGGCGTGGCTGTCGGCGCGCGGCAATCCGAAGATTTATCTGCGTTTCTTCGGTTCGGGCAAAGCGATCCAGTACTATGGAATCCGCTACGAAGCCGCTTCGCCGGAGAAAATGCGCCAAACGCGGGAGGGATTGCTGGTGATTTCCGCGTCGGCGTTGATGAAGCCAGACTGGCGTTGGTTGGATGAGCAACGCAAACCGGTGGCGCGGATTGGGCAGACGCTGTTCGTGTACGAACTGGTCCGTTAGGAGATGACGGTTTCGGCCTCGGCAATGATGCGGATGAAGCTGGCGTTGTCGGCGGCGTGAAGAAGTTGCTGGCGGATGTCGTCGCGGCGCAGGAGGCGGGCGAGGTTGCCGACGACGCGGAGATATTCGGTTACCATCTGCTTTGGAGTGCCAATGAGGAAGATGAGCCGGACGGGGCCATTCTCGCGTGACTCAAAATTAATGCCCTCCATATTGCGTCCGATGGCGATGAGGATTTCAGTGCATTGTTCGGTCCGGGCGTGCGGGATAGCCACGTCGTGGCCAAGGGCGGTGTTGCTGATACGTTCGCGTTCGAGAATCTCGTGGAAGAAGGCGTCGAAATTTGTCACCGATTTATTCTGAAGCAACAGCGACGCCACCGCGCGCAGGGCGGCTGTTTTCTGCCCCTGCTGGAGGTTCAGGTTGATCGCTTCGGGTTTCAGCAGGCCAGCCAAGCTGACCGCTTTGGTTATCTTAGACATTCGAACCGCTCCATTTCAATTTCTGTCGTAACACGTCAAAATACTCATGGCCCTCTGGCGTCACAAGTCGCACGACACGCGAATCGGCGCGCACTTCCATTTCGTCACCGACCTGCATCGGGCGTTGCACCTGTCCATCCACGGTAAACAATAACTCGCCGGCTGCACTGGTTACCCGGCAGCGCAGCACAGTTTGTTCGTCCGTGATCAACGAGCGATTGCTGAGCACGTGTGGGCAGATCGGCGTCAACACACAAGCCCGCGCGCTTGGCAACAGAATCGGCCCTCCGGCGCTCAACGAATACGCCGTTGACCCGGTGGCAGTCGCGCAGATGATGCCGTCGCAGACGTATTCTGTCAACCATTCATCATCAATCGAGACGCGCAACCGCACGACGCGCGAGGAAGCGACGCGCGAGATCACGGCGTCGTTGAGCGCGTGGTGGGTTTCCAGCCGGCGGCCGCTCCGCCAGAGCGTGGCTTGCAAGGTGTGGCGCGAACTGAGGTTGTAGGCGCCGCGCAGGATCGTGTTGGTGACGACCTCCAGTTCATCGCTGCGGACGCTGGTGAGGAAACCGAGGTAGCCGAGATTGATACCGAGGATGGGTGTCGGCGCGCCTTCCAGTTCGCGGGCAACGCGCAGAATCGTGCCGTCGCCGCCGAGCACGACCAGCATGTCCGCCTTGCCGGCAATGCGGCGCAACGGCATCGTGCGGGGCCGCTCCAGCAGGACGCGGATGCCGTGCTGCTCCAACAGGCGGACCAACTCGGTGAGGCGTTCCTTCGCCTGCGGCTTGTCGAGGTTGGCGGTGATGCCGATGATTTTGGGCCGCTTCATGGTGTGCGCCACGCCGCGAGAAATTCCTTGTTGCCGGCGGGGCCAAGCAGGGGCGACTCGATGACGGCGCCCAGCGGGCGCAGGCCGAGTGTCGCGGCGGCAAATGTTGTGATCTCGCTTTTCACGCGTTCGTGCACCGCTGAGTCTCGCACAACGCCGCCGTTTTTCACGTCTTTTTTACCGGCCTCGAATTGCGGTTTGATGAGGGCGACGAGAATGCCGCCGGGTTTCAACAGGGCAACGGCGGCGGGCAGTACTTTCGTCAGCGAGATGAAGGAGACGTCCACGGTGACGATGTCGGCGGCTTCGCCGATGTCGGCGGGCTTGAGGTGGCGGGCGTTGCATTCGTCGTGGATGACGACACGCGGATCGTTGCGGAGCTTCCAATCGAGCTGGCCTTTGCCGACATCCACCGCATGGACGCGGGCGGCGCCGCGCTGGAGAAGGCAGTCGGTGAATCCGCCGGTGGAGGCGCCGAGGTCAATGCAGACGGCGTTCTGGCAGGAGACGGCGAAGGCGTCAAGAGCGGCTTCGAGTTTGTGGCCGCCGCGGCTGGCGAATTTCTCGGTGGCCTCGACGAGGATGGTGGCGGCGTGGTCAACAGTGTCGCTGGGTTTGTGCGCGGTCTGGCCGTTCACGCGGACAACGCCGGCGAGGATGAATCGCTGGGCTTTTTCGCGGCTGGCGGCTAGGCCGAGCGCGACGAGCCGGGTATCAAGCCGCTCCCGCATGGCCGGTGACGACGCGGAATTTCTGTCCTTCGGATTTACGTTTGGCGTCGGCGAGGGCTTCCTTGACTTTGGCGACGGCAGTGGCGGCGTTGAGGCCGTATTTGTCCTGGAGGTCCTTGTTGGAGCTGGCGTGTTCGAGGAACTGGTCGGGCCAGCCGACGCGGGCGACGGGCGTGTCAATGTGCAAGTCCGAGAGCGTTTCGAGGACGGCGCTGCCGAAGCCGCCCATGAGGGCGTGGTCTTCGATGGTGCAGATGACCTTGGCCATGCGTCCGTATTGTTCGAGCATCTCGCGATCAACCGGCTTGGCGAAACGGGCGTTGATGAACGCGACGGAAAGGCCTTCGGCTTCGAGGGTGGCGAGTGTCTGTTTGGCGATGGACTGGACGGCGCCGTAGAAGATGATGGCGACGTCGGTGCCGTGTTGGAGGACCTCGGCTTTGCCGAGCGGCAGGACGGCTGGTTGCGGTTTGATGGGAACGCCTTCGCCGGCGCCGCGCGGATAACGGATCATGATCGGACCGTGAAGTTGGAGGGCGGTCCAGAGCATGTCAACGAGTTCGTCCTCGTCCTTGGGCGCCATGAGGATCGCTTGCGGGATGCTGCGGCCGTAGGCGATGTCGAAGATGCCGTGGTGCGTGGCGCCGTCGTTGGCGCTGAGGCCGCCACGGTCGAGGGCAAACACAACGTCCACGTTCTGGAGCGCGACATCGTGCATGATGCAGTCGTAAGCGCGCTGGAGGAAAGTGGAATAGATGGCGCAGACGGGACGGAATCCCATCGTGGCCATGCCGGCGGCGAAGATGACGGCGTGTTCCTCAGCGATGCCGACGTCGAAGTACTGGTTCGGAGCAGCTTCCTGGAGTTTGCCGAGGCTGGTGCCGCTGGGCATGGCGGCGGTGATGCCGACAAGTTTGGTGTTCTGCTTGGCGAAACGAACGATGGCGTCGCCAAAGACGTCCTGATAGTTGGGGGGGGCGCCGTTCTTCCTAGAGAAAGGTCTGCCGGTTTCGATATCGAAGGGGCCGACACCGTGGAAAGTGGAAGGATCTTCGATGGCTTTCTCATAGCCTTTGCCTTTGACGGTCTGGACGTGGAGGAGGATCGGATGTTCCTGTTGCTTGGCAAACTCCAACATTGAGATGAGCCGCGGTAAGTCGTGGCCGTTGAACGGGCCGAGGTAACTGAGGCCGAACTCTTCGAACAGGACACTGGGCACGAGGATGCTCTTGAAGGCTTCCTCGACCTTGTGCTCGATGCGGGCGATGTCACGTCCGAGGCGCTGCATGACGTGTTCGAGTTTCTTGTGGGCGGCCTGGTAGCGCGGGTTGGTGACGATGCGGTTGAGGTAGTCACTGAGCGCGCCGACGTTTCGTGCGATGCTGTATTCGTTGTCGTTGAGGATGACGATGAGGCGTTTGGTGGAGTGCTTGATGTTGTTGAGGGCTTCGAGCGTGATGCCGTTGGTCAACGCGGCGTCGCCGAGCACGCAGACGACGTGTTCTCCGCTGTTGGCCTTGTCTCGTGCCGCCGCCATGCCGAGCGCTGCGGAGAGCGCCGTCCCGGCGTGCCCTGCGCCGAAACAATCATATTCGCTCTCCGAACGGCAGGCGAACCCCATCGGGCCGCCCGTCTGGCGGATCTTGGAAAAATTCTGGCGTCGCCCCGTGACGAGTTTGTGGATGTAAACCTGATGGCTAACATCCCAGACAAAACGGTCCTTGGGCGAGTTGAACACGCGGTGCATGGCGAGTGTCAGCTCGACCACGCCGAGGTTCGGTCCGAGATGGCCACCGGTTTTACTAAGGACGGAAACGAGTTCATCGCGGATTTCCTGCGCCAAGGTGGTGAGTTGCTCCATTGTCAGCAACTTCACGTCGGCAGGTGAGTTGATCATGTCGAGGTAGCGGCCCATGGAATCTCCTACAGTAGTTTCCCGGTGTCTTCTTGTTCTGTCTCAAACGGTTTTAACTCGATATCGCCATTAACCTTACGGGTCAGTAGTTCGATCTTTTTCTCAGCCTCTTCCAGTTTCTGGCTGCAAAACCGTACTAGGTGCGTGCCTTCCTCGTACTTCTTCAACACGTCCTCCAGTGGCAGTTCAGCTGCCTCCATGTCGGCGACGATCTTCTCCAACCGCTGGATGGCTTGCTCAAAACTCAGCCCGGATTCAAAAACGGTTGCAATTGTCTTCTTGGTTCTCATTGGGAAACGCGGCGCACCTTACCACAGACGCTAGTCATTCATCAAGTGATGAAGCTGTCGTTCGGCGTGCTGGGAATGCTGTTGCTGGCCGCGAGCCTGTTCGCCGCCAGCAAAGCCCTCGGCAAGAAAATGGGCCAACTCTTCCGCGCCGGTTAAGCCCAACGAAATGTTCCGGTTTTGTTCCGGAGGAGTGAGGGGCGAGCCGCCGGCTCGCCTGAGATCGTTGACGGGAACCGAATCCATGGCACTTGACAGCACACTCAAGGACATCTCCTCATTCTGTTTTCTGCTTGAGTGCGCAATCATTGTTGGCGACAATCTGCACCAACTCTGGAGGGACAGATGAAATACTTCAAACACGTCGTGCTACCATTGGCGTATGCAAGCGTGCTCGCTTTGTTGATCGGCTGTGCAACACCATCGGACCAATCCAGCAATGACAACAACGCGTTACTCTGGACCTTTGGTGGCGCTTTGTTTGGCGCTAGGGCGGCACAAGTTGGAAGTGTCCCCGGGGTTGCGGTTGGAAATGCTGCGCAGAACTACGGGCTTGCTCAGGCCGGGCGAAGCCAAGTCACCGTCAATAACAACTCGTCGCAGCCCCCTGCTTCAACCCCTCCACGGCTGACACGCCCCGCCATTGGAGATACCAAATATGTTGCTTATGAAAAACTGACGAGTGGGGCAATCTACGAAGGTTCGATGAAGCTTTGTGACGACGGAATGTGGCAACCGCATGGAACTGGAACGTATACTTGCCCTGATGGCACTAGGTTTGTCGGCGAGTTCAAAGATGGCAGTCTAGACGGTCAGGGAACACGCATCGAGCCTAATGGCGGTAGGTATGTAGGCGAGTATCAAAGATGGCAAGCAAAACGGTCAGGGAATCTACACTTGGGCTGATGGCAGTAGGTATGTAGGCGAATTCAAAGATGGCTGGTCAGACGGTCAAGGGACGCGCACTTGGCCTGATGGCAAGAAGTATGTCGGCGAGTGGAAAGATGGGGATATGCACGGCTTGGGCAAGATGACTTATGCAGATGGGAAAGTTGAGGAAGGCATCTGGAAAAGGGGCGAGTTCGTCGGACAGCAAGCCGGTACCAAGCAGTAAGCCTCGGTTGTGCGAGGGTCTTCCGACCCCGCGCACATCACTCGACCGAAGGTTTCCCATCACCAGTCCGTCGGGGAGACCTTGCGGTCGGCGGAGCGGCGCGGTCAGGAGACCTGCGCCGAACCTGTTGTAGTTTCTCCTCGTCGGTTGACGTTGGTGGGTGGAGCCGGTAGGATGCGCGGCGATGCAGAGGTATCCGCAAGGTTTCCGCGCGCGGCGCGGGTTGAACTGGGGCGTGATCGGCCTGATGTACACCTCGTACTACATGTGCCGGTACAATTTCCCCATCGCCAACAAGGCCATCGCCGACGAGTTCCACTTCAACAAAGCCCAGATGGGCAACATCATCACGACGGCGATGTTGGCGTACGGTTGCGGTCAGATCATCAACGGCCTGCTCACCGACCGCATCGGCGGGAAACGCGCGATGCTCATCGGCGCCGCGGGCACGGTGACGATGAACATCCTGTTCGGCGTGGCGTCGTTCTGGGGGCTGCTGCCGCTGTTCATGTTGATCCGCGGCCTCGACCAGTACATGCAGGCGTTCGGCGCGCCCGGCATGATCAAGATCAACGCGGCGTGGTTCAGCCACACGGAGCGCGGCCGGTTCGCGGGCATCTTCGGGTTCATGATCAACCTCGGACGGTTCGGCATCTTCAACCTGGGGCCTGCGTTGCTGGCCGGGTTCGCGGTGTTCGGGTTGTTCGTGGTGCCGCCGCTGCACTGGCGGTGGTTGTTTTACGTGCCGGCGGGGATTGCGACGGTGGTGGCGATCTGTCTTGCGCTCTTCGTAAAGGATACGCCGGAAGAGGCGGGGTTTACCGGTGTTCATGCGGGCGAACCCGACCACGCCGACGCCGATGCGCGGGCGTCGATCGGGAAGGTGTTCATGGCGATTGTCAGTACGCCGTCGGTCTGGGTGTGCGCGTTTGCGTACGCCTGTACGGGCGTGGTGCGGCAAGGGGTGGACCAGTGGTTCCCGCGTTACATGCAGGAGGTGTACGCGGTGAACATGAAGGACGGGAAATTCCAGTGGCTGGCGTTCCTGATTCCGTTCGTGGCGTCGGCGGGCGCGCTGACGTCCGGGTATCTGTCGGACAAGGTGTTCAGTGGACGCCGCGCTCCGGTCGCGGCGGGGCTGTATTTCCTCGAAGCCGCCATCATCTTCCTCGCCGCCCAGTTCCACACGGTCAACGCCACGATTCTCTTCTTCGTCCTGATAGCGTTCACCGCCAACTCGACGCACTCGATCATCGGCACCGCCGCCGCGATGGACATCGGCGGGCGCAAGATGGCCGGGTTCGCGTCGGGGCTGATTGATTCGTTCCAGTATTTTGGCGGCGCGCTGGCGGGCGCGTTCCTCGGCACGCTGCTCGACAAGAGTTGGGGACACTACTTCTACTTCATGGCGCCGTTCGGCTTGATCGGCGGCATCCTGATGCTGACCATCATCGGCAAAGTCAGCCCGAAGACCGCAAAATGATCAACGACCGGATCATCGCCTGCCGACGTTGTCCGCGCCTCGTCGAGTGGCGCGAGCAAGTCGCCCGCGAGAAGAAACGCGAGTTCCGCGACTGGGACTACTGGGGTCGACCCGTACCGAGCCTCGGCGACTTCAACGCCCGCGTCCTCATCGTCGGCCTCGCCCCCGGCGCGCACGGCGCCAACCGCACCGGCCGCATGTTTACCGGCGATTCAGCGGGACGCTGGCTGTTTCGTGCGTTGCACAAAGCCGGTTTCGCCAGCCAACCGACATGGGAACGACGCGACGACGGGATGGTGATGAACGATTGCTACATCAACGCCGCCTGTCACTGCGCGCCGCCCGGTAACAAGCCGTTGCCGTCGGAGATCTCGAATTGCAGCGAGTATTTCCGCGAGGAACTGCGTTGCCTGACGAACCTGCGCGTCGTCATCGCCCTCGGTAAAATCGCGTTCGACCAATACTGCCGTCTTACCGGCGTGACGCCGATCCCGAAGTTCGCGCACAACGCCGCCTATCCACTGAAGCCGACGTTGATCGCTTCTTATCATCCGAGCCGCCAGAACACCAACACCGGTAAGCTGACCGAGCCAATGCTCGATGCGGTTTTTGCGCAGGCGAAAGCGCTGCTGGTTTAGGCTTCTTCCTTTGGCGTCTGTGTCGGAGCGGCAGCGGTGGCGGCGAGTTTGCGTTGGCGGATGAGGTGGAGGTTGCGCATGTAGATGGCGGTGTTCGGCAGGTAGGCGAGGATGCCGACGGGATCGCGCTGGAAGATGAAGTAGCCGCACATAACGATACTGCCACCGATGCTCCAGTACCAGAACGACACTGGGATCACACTTTCACCCTTCTTCTCTGAAGCCCACCATTGGACGAGAAAGCGCGTTGAGAAGATCAGGTTCCCTCCGACGCCGATCACCGTAAGGTAACTCCAACGTAGCCCCAAGAAAGGATGGTCTTGAGTAAACCAATTCACTGCCAGCATGGCGTCCATGAGAATCTCCTAGTTTTGGGTTTCGGCGACGCGGTAGTGGAGCTGGCGAGATTTCAGCCAGCGCGCGCCGAGCAGGTCGCGGAATGATTTGAACAGCCGGTTCCAGACGCCGTAGTGGCTCTGCCCGGCAAACCGCGGGTTGTTTGTCACCGGCACCTCCGCGATGGTGAATCCTTCCATCTCGATCAACTGCGGCAGGAACCGGTGCGCGCCCCGCCAGAACTTGACGTGGGCGATGCACTCGCGCT
>Ga0114951_10005459_pt1 | contig 11725 bp, 7 predicted proteins | sample AM7aDNAmetaG_FD_88677 | JGI IMG/M metagenome (GOLD analysis project Ga0114951, IMG submission 88677) | Freshwater microbial communities from Finland to study Microbial Dark Matter (Phase II) - AM7a DNA metaG | ecosystem: Environmental > Aquatic > Freshwater > Lake | place: Finland: Lake Alinen... | reverse complement strand
AGGGTAATCACATTTTTTGCACTTTTTGGAGCGCTGGAAACACTAGCTTCTACCTGGCTCGTCAGTGCCAGTCCCAGAAGAATTATTCCCGTCAGTTTTAAAATTTTCATAGTTTTCATCTCTAATATTTTTAAGATTTTTAAGCTCTCTTTTGTACTTATAAGACGCTTGAAAACCGGTTATGTTACATTCGTAAGTGTTAAAGAATGTGAATATTAGAAGCTTTAACGTTAATGAATTGTTAATTTGATTTTGGCTGATTTTTAACAAAAAGAAAAGCCGGCTTGTTAGAGCCGGCTAATCGGGACTGTTTCGAAAAACAAACACTTACTCCTTGCAGTTTCTTCTAATATCTTGGTTGCAAATTAACCTCTTCGTTGTCGTATCCAGTTATAACATCTGTTAATTAACGTTATCTCTTTTGTACCTATAAGACGAACGGATCGGACTAATGTTACATATCCTAATGTTAAAGAATGTGAAAAAACTGTTAAACGATTGCAAATTACCAGCGCTTCTTATCGTTTCGGTTGGATTTTCTTTTAGCACGCGGAAAATCCTCGAACCTTGGTTCCCGTGGGCCTTCGGATGTTTTAAGTTCCACGCTGACACGAACTCCATCGATGGTGCAGTCGCGGAATGAATTCATCACTTCTCGCTCGAAACGGCTGTCAACTTCAACAAAGGCGAATTTCTTCATCATTTCGATCTTGCCGATCTGAATTGATTTATTGCCAGTCCGGTCATTAATCAGGCCAATAATATTCGAAGGATTCATGTTATTCTTTGTCCCGAGGTTGATGAAAATCCTGGAGAATTGCATGCGTTCAGCTGCACGTTCAGAACGCGATCGATTATCGCGGCTGAGCGGATTCTTCTGATCATGAATATTGGCATTCAGGTCAGGCGCATTTTCGTAAAAGGCCAGGAACCGGTTAAATTCCACGGAAACAAATTTCTTTATCAAGTCTTCCCGTTCAAGCTGGCTGAGTCTGCTGTAGATCCCTTCCAGAAACGGATCGATTTGACTTTCGTTAACCTCAACGGTTTTTACTTTATCGATAAGATTGAAAAGCTGACTTTCACAGATCTCCATACCACCCGGCACCTGTTTACGGATAAACTTCTTACTCAGGAGTTTTTCGAGTTGGGTAACTTTCTGTGGTTCACGGGTATGTATAATCGAAATCGAGGTTCCGGTTTTTCCGGCACGACCGGTACGCCCACTACGGTGAATATAAATTTCTAATTCATCCGGCAGGTTATAATTGATTACGTGGGTAAGATCGTTAACATCCAAGCCCCTGGCAGCCACATCGGTAGCCACTAAAAGTTGAACATGCTTCTGGCGGAAACGGCTCATAACGAAATCACGCTGTGCCTGTGACAAGTCGCCATGAAGCACATCGGCATTATAACCTTCACTCATCAGCTTATCAGCAACATCCTGAGTTTCGGCACGGGTACGGCAAAAAATGATACCATAAATCAGAGGATGCAAATCGACAATCCGTTTCAAAGCATGATAGCGGTCCTTGGCATGAACCACATAATATTCATGCTGCACATTTTCAGCTCCTGCATTTTTTTTGCCAACCGAAATCATTACCGGAGCATGCATGTATTTTTCGGCAATCTGGCGAATCTCTGTCGGCATGGTGGCCGAAAACAGCATCGTTTGTTTCTCAGCCGGGGTATCTGACAAAATGGTGTCGAGATCATCCTTGAATCCCATCGATAACATTTCATCCGCTTCATCAAGGACCAGCCATTTAACATGCTGGACTTTAAGAAGCTTGCGGTTTAACAGGTCCATCGCCCTGCCTGGAGTAGCAACCACCATGTGAACACCGGCCTTAAGAGCCTGAATCTGTGGCTGGATGCTTGCGCCGCCATAAACGGCGACAATTTTAAATTCTGGAACATACTTCGAAAAATTCTGCATATCCTTTGTGATCTGCATACATAATTCGCGGGTTGGACATAACACCAGCGCCTGGATCGTTTTTTGTCCAAAATCAATCTGCTGCAGAATCGGCAATCCGAATCCGGCAGTTTTGCCGGTACCGGTCTGAGCCAGACCAATCAAATCGGCATTTGGGGTTAACAGGTAGGGAATAGTCTCGGCCTGTATGGGGGTGGGTTCTTCAAAACCCATGTCGGTGATAGCGCGGAGGATCTCTTTGCGCAACCCGAACTCTTCAAATCCACTCATCAAATTTCTCCTTGCAGCTCAAGGCAAAATGCCTGAAAGCCATTATTTTAATTCGGCCGCAAAGGTATTGTTTTAAAGTCAATTAACAGCATGTCGTTCCATTTTATTATTTTGCAGAATTGTCAATCCCTATTTTCCATGAAAAACGCGCTGCTTCTATCACTTCTGATATTGTTGTCCATAGCCGGTGTCGGTTCCGATCTGAAAATAATGACCTGGAACATCCGATATAACAATCCGGGCGATGGAGTTAACGCCTGGCCAAACCGAAAAGAGAGGGTTTTTGCGCTTATTCGAGACGTCAGTCCTGCGATATTCTGCATGCAGGAAGCTCTGGACGACCAAGTAAACGATCTGGCCATTGCCCTCCCCGGGTATACCTGGGTTGGTGCCGGACGCGACGACGGCGGTAAAAAGGGGGAATATGTGCCGGTATTTTATCAGAAAGATAAATTCAAACTGGTCAAAACCGGAAACTTCTGGCTTTCAGAAACACCCGAAATACCAGGCAAATTGGGATGGGATGCAGTTTGCCCGCGAATGGTTACCTGGATAGCGCTTGTCGACAAATCAAAAGATACTCTCTATGTCATGAACACTCATTTCGACCATATGGGCGTTACGGCAAGGATCATGAGCGCAAAATTGCTGGTTCATGCAGCGGATTCCATCGCCGGCAGTCACTCCATTATTATTACCGGAGATTTCAATGCAACTCCTTCTGATACTCCCTACCCGATTATCACAGGTGACGGATTTAAGGATTCAAGAATGGTTTCCGCCGCTGCTCCCAAAGGACCTGAGTATACCTTCACCGGATTTTCAACCTCAGGCAAGCCGGGCAACCGCATTGATTTTATCTATGTCAGAAAAACAAAACCCGTTAAAAGCTACCTCGTGAGGGAGGATAGTTTTAACGGGAATTATTTATCGGATCATTTGCCGGTAATCGTTGGGTTTTAGGTATTGGGTGTCGGGCAGCCGGCTGCCAACTACCTATCAATCTTCACGCTGAAAGAGCTGCCATGACTACTGCCGCCCATCTTGTTGAGACGATATTTGAAGGTCAGCATTACATAGCGGCCCAGCATATTGGTTTGACGCTCCTGCAGGTAATTTAGTTCGCTGATACGCTGGATACCGGTGTTCTTATTTAACAGGTCCATGGCATTCAGAGTCAGTACACCGCGATTATTCTTCAGGAAATAAAAGCTGACATCGCAACTGAGCAAAGGAACAAGGATCGGTTTATCGAAACTCTGGGCAGTATAATTGGTAACATCTGCTTTAAAACCAAAATTCCATTTCTCAGTCGGATTATAGCGCATCTCGGTAAAGCCGGCAAGATTTACATACCTGTTATTCAAACTGTTCTGGATTGAATACTTTGCATCAGTCATCTGAACGGAACCTCCGACCATCACATCCCACTTATCTTTTTTACGGTTATCGATGGTCAGTGAAGCTTTATGCGTAAAGTTGGTATTGATGTTTTCATCACCGTTTACCAGGCTGATTCCCTGATTCATGCTCTCGCGAAGGTTCAGGTTGATCTTTACACCCAACTTCCGGATCGGTGTAGAAAAATCGATCCTGGCGGAAGCATTGTAATCATTTTTAACATTAACCAGCGTCATCGTCTGTTTGAGCTGCGAATCAACGGTTCTTGACCAGTTAATTTTATCGATGGTATAACCGGCATCGATCCCGCTCATCAAAGAGGTAAAACTGAACTGATCAAATATCAACCAATTGAAATAAACATTATTCGAATATTCAGGCTTTAGATTGCGGTTACCGTAAGATATGGCCATTGGATTGCTATTGTCGGGAATGGTCAAAAGCTGGCTGGTCGACGGAGTATTAACGTTCGTCTGATAGAAGAACATCAGCCTGCGGCCTGTTTTATATTCATATTCCCACTGCAACCGGGGCGTGAAATACAGATGATTTGTGGTCAAAGGTGATTCGTTCCAAAGGGTTGTACGGACCTGTCCGGCTTCGGCACCAAGCACTGCCGTAAACTGGGTTTTATCAGAGTTTCGCGTAATGCTCAGTTCCGGTCGAAACCACTGGTATAGTTTTCGGAAATCGGGACTGTACAATGAATCCACCAGTTTCCCGTCGGCAACCGGTAATCCCTGAGTCCTATTGTAATGATCGTTGCTCGATCCTATACGCAATGCGGGCTCAACGAAAAGCAGCCCCTTAACTTTTTGTGTCAGGGATGTTGATCCGGAAACAGAGACGTTATCCGTTGCAATATCCTGAAACTGGCTCACTACCTGAGTACTGGCTGGCAGGAAATATTGGGTTGAGTTTTGATACATCGAATTCGACAAACTGTTAGCATAGCTTCCATCCGCTGAGATTTTAAATATCGAGCGTTTGCCGTTGAACTTTTTTAACCACGATCCGCTGGCGCTTCCTGACACAGAGCGGGAGTTTCCCGTGCTAATGCGTCCCAGGGCATATACCGGAATATCGTTCTCCTTCGCATTGGTGATTGAATTCCTGGGTGAGAATGCATTTGAGAAACCGATATTACCGTTTACGATAATCGTTTGGGTGGAATCGATCCGGTTGCGCATCCCGAAATTAATATTGTGCGAAGTATCCCGCTGGATTTGATTGGCCGACTGATCCTCCACAAAGGATCTTTCCGGAGTGAAGTTCCTAGTGTTGGTGGTTTCAGTGAGTTTTCTGTTGGAGCCGGTCATTGTATAGCTTGCAAAGACTCGTCTGTCTTTGGCCCAACTATAGGAGAAGTTTGCTCCACCGGCACCCGAAGCTGACAAACCACTTTCCGCCTGTCCAAAATTAATGGGCAGACCGCCTCCACCGCTTCCTCCGATCATAATAGCGGCATTACCGCCACCCATGTCACTCATTCCTCCATTGAAACTCATATAATCGCCAAAGGAAAATCCGGATTGATTAACGTTATTGACCATACCCAGCACAGCAGCCTGGGTTTTATCGGTAAAACGATAAGCCTTGCCGCTGCCCAGATAATATTTACCGCTGCCTCCTGATGACGAAACATCACCGGCACCAGCGCCAAGGGTCACATCTCCGAGAATCCCCTTCTTTTTATCATCCTTCAGAACCAGGTTAACCGTTTTATCACGTGTACCGTCGTCGATACCGGTAAATTCCGATTCGTCCGAACGTTTATCGTATACCTGAACCTTATTAATAGCATCTGCTGGAAGGTTTTTGGTTGCCACCTTCGGATCATTTCCGAAAAATTCCTTGCCATCGACCAGCACCTTTTTCACATCCTTACCCAATGCTCTGATATTACCTGCCCGATCAACTTCGATCCCCGGTAATTTCTTGAGCAGCTCCTCTACATTGGCGTCCGACCGTGTTTTAAAGGCCCGGGCATTGAATTCAATGGTATCGTGGCGAATAACAAGCGGAACATATTCACCTTCAATTTTTGCTTCCTTTAGGTCAACAGTTTTAGGCTTTAAGGCTACAATCCCGAAGTTATTGTCGGGCCCGTAGGGAAAACTCATATTCTGATAAAATGACTGATAACCCAGGTAGGCCACCTGCATCAGGTAATTTCCGCCTCTAACGCTTTTAACTTCAAAATGCCCTTTATCATTGGTTATCCCAAAGAATTCCAAAGTAGAATCTTTCGGGTTTAGCAGAACAACGGTGGCGGAATTCAGCGGAACCCCCTTTTCGCCCATAACGTCACCGGTAAGATTCACGGATTGAGCGAAGGAGGTGATCGACATGCACAAGGCTGCCATTATTATTATGAGATATCGTTTCATTGGTTGAATTAGTTGTTAGGTTATATCAAAACGGGTAAAAACAGGGCAAGAGGGCAAAAGGGCAGGAGGACAGAAAGGAAAGCTCAAAAGAATAAATTTATAAGTCGTACTTAATTTGACTATGACTTACTTTTTTAAACTTTACTTTTTGCCTTTCTGCCCTCCTGCCCTTTTGCCGTGTATCAACTATTTATCAATCCTGATCATCATTTGAACGCCGGCTGTTCCTTTGACACTGCCATTTTGAACACCCATCTCCTTCATCTTATCTTCGACAATCTTCTTGAATTCGGCTTCAGTGGTTTTTTTACCTTCTTTAGGTTTTGCAAGCATTTTGTTGTCGACCACTGCAGGCTCAATGGATTGAGCAACAATGGTGCGCTTTCCATTATCCAGGTCAACCGCCAGAACCATTCCTGGTAAATTGAGATATTCACCCGGTCCTGCAGGAATAGGCAATGCAGGGGCAAACCAGGCAACAATCGCAGTAGAGTCCTTGCTCAGACGCGTAGCTTCCTGACAGCTATAACCCAAAACATCTTTTGTATTGCCGGTCAGTTTCCAGTCGGATACACCCAGCTCCTTTTCGATCAGGAACATGCGGGTCATAAACTCGCGCTGTTCAATCTGCTTTTTTGCAGCAAAATCGGTATACATTTTATTGTCAGGCTCCATCATTTTCATCATCACCATGGTATTGCCTTCACCGGCAACCTGTTCCGCCGTAGCTTCCTCCTGTTTAACATTAGTATACAGTGAGGCTCCTTCGTTAAAGATCAGCGACTTTTTGCTTTTGCGTTCCTTTGGGAGTGAAGCGGCCAAAGCAGCTGCATCACCTTCAAGGTGTATTTCGATTTTCATCGTCTCTTCATAAACGACTTTCCCGCTTTTGATAGTTTTTGCCGGATCGCTCTGGGCGCCCAGCAGGGTGAATGCCAATAAACCTGTACTGATAAGAATAATTGATTTCATAATTCAGAATTTTTTGTCAAAAATAACAGCCTCCTGATAATTATCGGGTTAACAACATCAAAAACAAGGTTAATTAAGGTTAATGGCTGCAAGTGATTCGATTTGACACCCCTATATTTGTATCGGAGCTGAAAAATGGATAATTTAAAAAAGATAAAGTGGATCCCGATCCTGATGGTGTTCAGCCAGCTGATGCTGACCGGATTTGTTGCTTATTGGTTAAGGAGCCAGTTTAAGGATGAAAAGGATCTTCTCCGAAATGATGTATCACGTCTGTACGATGAATCCCTCAATCAGGTGATGGACAGCGTGGTATTCAGCCGTGTGGTTGAACCTGCTCTAAACGATTCAGTTACCATCACTTTATTATCAGACATCAAAAAGGATACTTTGGTTAATTGTCTTCCAAAAGTGGTGACCGGATCAACTTATTTCAGCAGTATGGGATCTAAAGAGAATACTGTTGTTAAAATAGCAGTCCCGGACAGCATGGCAGGGAAAGAGCATCACCATGCCGGAACTTTTGCATTCGTAACTGGCAGGCAGGATATGCTGATTCGCAGTGTTAAGCTGATAATCAACCAGAAGGGTGATTCTGTGCTAAGCAAAAGTTCAATGCCCGGTGTATTTCCGCTCACCTTGGATTCACTGCTATTTAAGAAGGTCTTTACTGGAAAGATCAGTGAAAAAAACCTCGGCATATCGATGATTTGGTACCCTGATTCCCTCAATAAAAAGGTTCATAAACTAAAATCAGCCCTTTATTTCTCCAGGATGGTAGATGGACAGCTGCCGGGAGTACTGGTCCGGAATGAAGCGCCTTATCTGGTCCGGAGAATGAGTCCCCAGATTTTATTCGGATTGATATTATTGATTCTCACAGGTTCAGCATTTTATTTTACCAACCGAAGTCTGAACCGACAAATGATGCTGAACAGCCTCCGGAACGATTTCGTGAGCAATATCACTCATGAGCTCCGAACCCCGGTTTCCACAGTAAAAGTGGCTCTGGAGGCCCTTAAAACGTTCGATAAGGTCAATAATCCAGCTATAACCCTTGATTATCTGGATATGGCCACCCAGGAGATGAACCGTCTGGATCAGCTCATCGGCAAAGTTCTTGATCAATCCCTTATCGGGGAGCAAAACCATTTAATTCAACCGTTACCCTCCGATCTTAAAGTACTGATCGATAAAACCCTGGCCACTCTGGAACCTCGTCTGACTTCCCGAAATGCGAGTATCAGTTTCGATTCTGCAAGCCCTGTTGATCCGATCATGGTTGACCCGCTCTATTTTCAGGGTGTATTGATCAACCTGATTGATAACAGCCTAAAATATGGTAACGAGGCCCCTGAAATCACTATAAGTTTAATGCAGAATAAAAGTTCTGTTGTTGTTCAAGTGAGCGATAATGGACCGGGCATACCTAAAGAATATCTCGGAAAAGTTTTCGATAAATTTTTCAGGGTTCCAACAGGCGATACTCATAATATAAAGGGATATGGTCTGGGGCTAAGCTTTGCCGCTTTGGTGATGAATCAGCATCATGGATCGATCTCCGTAAAAAATTCAGACTCTGGCGGATGCCAGTTTACCCTTACTTTTCCGCAGAATAAAGCATGACTACCAGTATATTATATGTAGAGGACGAGCTTTTTCTCGGCAAAATCGTAAAAGAAACGCTGGAAGACCAAGGTTTTGAAGTTATCTGGGAAACTGACGGTGCACGCGTCATGAACCGTTTTAACAGTTTTAATCCTGACATCTGTGTTATCGACATCATGTTACCGAATATTGATGGATATTCTCTGTGCCGTCAGATCAGGGGATTACATCAAAATATACCCATTATTTTCCTTACGGCAAAAACAGCCACCGCCGATCTCGTTAAGGGGTTTGAATCTGGAGGCACTGATTATATCCGTAAACCTTTCAGCATTGAGGAACTGATCGTCAGGATAAAAAATCAGTTAAACCTGAAAAGCTCGAATGGAATTCCACCGGCGGATAACCGGGAAATAAAAATTGGCACATTTACCTTATTTCCATCACGTTACGAGCTACATTCTCCTACTGGCATCATTAAACTTTCGCAGCGCGACCAGCAGGTTCTCTGCATGTTGTGCGCAAACATCAACCGGGTTACCGACCGAAGGGAATTACTTTTATCGGTTTGGGGCGACGACTCCTTTTTCAATTCGCGCAATCTTGATGTTTATATCCGCAAACTCAGGACCTATCTGTCGGTGGATCCATCGATAGAAATCCAGACTATCAAAGGCAAAGGATATCTGTTTATCACAGGGTGAATAAGCACTAGTAAATCGTTGAAATATCCTGCTAAATAATTGAAATCGATCATTGTATCGTCAATTATTTTTTTGTAACTTTTCCAGCGAAAACCTTAATCTCCAACCTAAAACAGGCAAATATGAAACGCACAGTTGCTATTCTTCTGTTATCCGGTTTATTCTTTTCGGTCAGTTTCGGACAAACAGGATGGACCTGGCAAAACCCTAAACCCGAGGGAAACACCCTGAATGAAATTGCGGTTTTCGGCCCTAACTATGCCGTAGCCGTTGGCAATCTCGGACTCATAGAAAGGTCGACCGATAATGGGGAAATCTGGACTAAAATCAGCAGTGGCACAAAAGCCACCCTGTGTGGTGTTTCGATTAATTCCAATGGTGTTGGCTGGGTTGTTGGTACAGGAGGAACGGTATTAAAAACCACCGACAACGGTCTCACATGGAAACCGCAATCCATTGGAAGCAGCTATGCATGTCTCACTGTTTCAACAACCGATGGCGTGAAATGTTACATCGGCGCCTCCAGCGGCAAATTCTTCAAATCCACTGATGGTGGGGCTACCTGGACATCACCTGCAACGAATTCCACTAAGTATGTCAGGTCGATATACACCAATGGCCAGGGGATAGTTTGTCTGGCACAGGATGGCGGAATAATTCAGAAATCATCAAACGATGGTGAAACATGGACCACCAAGACCACTGGTATAACCACTGCCTTATATGAAATTTCTTTTCTGGGCAACACCGGCCTGGCTGTTGGAGCCGGTGGCAAAATACTCAGGTCGACAGATGCCGGAGATACATGGAGCCAGGTAAGCAATACAAACAGCTATGACCTGGTGGACATACAATTTATCGATGCAACCCATGTCATGGCTTTGAGTATCGCTGGATTGCTTCATTCGTCCGATGGAGGGGCCACATTTACCAGAGATAATCCTTTTACCCCTTATAGTGGTCAAACTTCCATGGCCATGAGTCCGAACAATTACTTTCTCTGTGCCGGATCAGGAGGTTGGATCTATAAATCGTCCAACGGCACGGATTGGTCGACCCGCACTGATGGATATCCACTCGGTATAATAGCTGATATCTTTTTTACAAGCGCAAACATTGGCTATGCAGCCAGTTCAAATGGAATGATATACAAAACAACCGATGGCGGTAGTTCCTGGACTGGATCCGTACAGCTGACTTACGGTTATCTTAACACCCTATTCTTTATTAATGCGAGTATTGGTTTTGTCGCAGACAACGGGGACATATTCAGGACTTCAAATGGTGGAGGAAGTTGGACCAAGGTTTTCAACTATGCCAATGTCCCAACTTATTCGGGAAGTATACAATGCATTTATTTCGTTGATATAAATTACGGATGGTTCACTACTGACGCAGGTCAAATCTGGTTATCAACCAACGGTGGTCTTAGTTGGACAATGGGCAATAGCGGTTCCACAAATGCCATATATGATATCTGGTTTGTCGATTCCCGGAATGGCGTTGCAGCCGGCTGGCACGGAACCATCCTGAACACCAATGATGGCGGTGCAACCTGGAAACCGGCAAATTCCAATGTGACCGATGATTTTTATGCGATCCATGGAACAGACCTTATGCACATAATCGCTATTGGAGGAAATAAAGTTTTGAAGACTTTGGATGGAGGAGCAACCTGGACCTACGTTCCACTCCCCTCGCAAGTCGGCTGGAACAACCTTTTCAAAATGAGGTTTATTAACAGGAATACCGGATGGGTTTGCGGCGAATACGGTACTATTATAAAAACAACTGATGGCGGCGACACCTGGACAATGCAATGGTCCAATATGTCTGGGACCATATATTCCATCTTCTTTACCGACGAGGATAACGGTTGGGCCTGTGGGGATACTGGTTCCATTATTCATACCAGCAGTGGCGGAATCAGTGGAACAGGAGAAATAAGCGTTGAAAAAGCTTCAGAATATAAGTTATTCCAGAATTACCCTAATCCATTTAATCAATCAACCACTATATCCTTTAATGTACCCGTAAGGTCATCTGTAAAGCTCGAAATCTTCAGCATTAGCGGATCCAAAATTGGTACCCTGATTGATGCAGAGAAGGAAGCCGGGCAGTACCGGATCAGTTTTGATGCAGGAGATTTGCCTCCGGGCATCTATTTCTGCCGGTGCACCTGGGGTTCCACTAATGATTCGGCTATCAGGTTACTGAAAGATTGAGGTGTATTCGTTTTCAACGTGATCTATAAAAATACCCTGAAACTGTCCGGGTTTTAATCCCTTGGGCAGAGTCAGCTTTATCTTGTGCGGGGTATCGGCGGGTAATTTTGAAATATCAAGATAAAATCCGAGGTTGGTGCGTTCAACATAAGGATAAACCCCGTTGTATGCCTCTTTAAGGATTACCGGTTTGCCGTCCAGCTCCAGCTT
>Ga0114951_10005458_pt1 | contig 11726 bp, 9 predicted proteins | sample AM7aDNAmetaG_FD_88677 | JGI IMG/M metagenome (GOLD analysis project Ga0114951, IMG submission 88677) | Freshwater microbial communities from Finland to study Microbial Dark Matter (Phase II) - AM7a DNA metaG | ecosystem: Environmental > Aquatic > Freshwater > Lake | place: Finland: Lake Alinen... | reverse complement strand
AACTCGAGTTACAACACGCTGTTCAACAACACGGTGAGGGACAATTTAGGGAACGGCATCTCGCTGACAGATTCGCACAACGACAACCTGACGAGCAGCGTAGCGTACAACAACACGTTGAATGGCATCCTGCTGACGAATGTAACGTTAAGCAACGTCACGAGCAACATCGCGTACAACAACACGTTGAGCGGCATCAACCTGGCGAATTCGGACCTGAATACCTTGTTCAATAACACGGCCAACAACAACATAGGGAACGGCATCTCACTGACCAACTCGTCCAATAATGAAATACTGGATAACCGCGCCCAGTTTAACCACGAGAATGGGATATTCCTGAACCAGTCGAGCAATAGCAACAACATCACCGAGAACAGGGTGTGTGGTAACTGGTGGAATGGCATTGCAATCAGTGATTCAGACTGGGATTATTTAGCGAACAACACGGTATGTGGGAACACACAGAACGGTATCCAGCTCACTAACTCTAACAATACCACCATCGACCACAATGTAATCCGTGACAATCTGGGCAATGGAATTTCGTTGAATTCATCGTATTTCGAGACGATTGCCAATAACACGATAACCGGAAACAATGTCCCGGGTCACTCGGGTATTTACCTCAATAATTCAGGGAATGATACGATCTACAACAACTGGTTCAACAACACCAAAAATGTACAACTCGAAGGCATAAACCGCGGAAACACCTGGAATATTTCGAAGTCCGATCCCTACACGAACATCTACGGCGGCCCGTACCTCGGTGGCAATTACTACGCACAGCCGGACGGCCAGGGATGGTCGCAGATCACCCCGAACCGGAGCGATGGATTTACCACTGCCCCATATAGATTTGATGCAGACAACATCGACTGGCTACCTCTGACCAACTACACTCCAAAGCCGCCAGTACCTCCAGGACCAGGACCAGGACCAAGACCATATCCGTATCTGGATACCTATCCACCATTCCCACCATTCCCGGAAAACGAGATATGGGATAGCATTTACATCAGTGACACGATACCCGACAAAATGAACCCGTGTGAATCGCGGAATGTAACTATTACATTTGAGAATAACGGGACAGCGGCCTGGACGAGTGAAAAAGGGGTAGTGTTAATACCACAGTCCAATTGTGGTATTACCATCATCCCACAACCGGTAGAGCTTGAGCGTGGTGTGGTAATTAACCACGGAGGAAATTACACCTTCAACTTCACGATCATCGCCCCCTGCACAAATACCACGTGCAACCTGACAGCCCGCATGAGCCGGTATGCAGCTGGAAAATACCAGGGAATTAAGTTTGGGGATACCGCATGGAGAATTGTTGTTGTTGCAGACCAGCCAAAACAGGTAATTAAAGTCCTGCCGGCAAACACCACAAAGGCCAGCATATCATTAGTATCACTCCAGAGGAATGTAAAAATGACAACATTCCTGCCAGTCATACCCCCACGGGTTGTCATGCTCCCCAACAGGAACGAAACCACCTATCCCCTGCATAATACATCGGACCTCTACACAGTGGGGATCACCGATTTCAATAAGCCGCTGAACCTTGCCCCAATTACAGCGGGAAGGCTGAATGTATCAGAGCCCCAGTTGGCGGCAATTCCAAAAAGCCAGGGGATCCCAATCTATCCCATGAGTGGTAATGTTTCAATTGAAATTGATCGAAAAGGTCCCGCACCCGATATTTCAGTGGACTTCAAAGTGCTCGCAGCGAACAAGACCTATCGATCTGCAAAACTGGTTGCAGGTCAAAGAGATTATCTGAATGGTATTCCCCCCCTCATATCCCTCATTGCCAGTTTTTTCCCGTCATATCCCGGGGAGTCCCATGATATAACCGATTAACCTTCTTTTTTTAATTCCTGAGTCTATTCCTCAAGATATCCTGACTGAATTTCAATCACTTCCGTGCTGTCTTTTGCAGCAGCGTATAAACGGAGAGGTTCTTCATTTACTTCGAGGAAACGCAGTCCCCACCCGAAGCACCCCAGTAACCCTTTTGCCTGTGCCGGCTCCCCGAGGATGACCAGGGTGGCGGCAAAGGCCTCTACTGAATTGAGTCTCCATGGCCTTCCGAAATTGACCGGGTTTGCCGCGAGCAGGAATGGGAGTGCCCTCTTCAGTCGCCAGTCTGATACCGCTCCGGTATCAAGGACCTCCCAGGAACAATCCAGCACTGTAACTGATTGTGCACTCGAATCTGCTGGTGAAAGTGCCTGTTCCGCTGTCGGGTCCAGGAGCAGCGTATTTCGTGGTATTTGTGATATTTTATTAAATAATCTTGCCATACCTGCCCGTTCAAGTTTTTTAACTGTGCATTTCCGCGGATCACAGCTGTTATCACGGTAGGCATAAAGAGGAATCATCTATGTTTTGTTAAAGCCTACATTCTATCAATGTATGTTTTGATGTGCCCTTGTATTACGGACCCCTCATTAAGGGTGGAGGGGATCACCAGCGAGGCAGACCTTGACTTGTTCAGCCGCGCAAGGGCAAGGTGTGAGCATTTTGGGCTGGACGTTGTTACCCTTCCCTGCCCTGAAACCCTATACCTTGGACGGGACCGGTCTCCCGGGACATTTCTTGAACGGTTGAATACGCCCGTTTTTTCAAGACTGCTTGAAGATCTCGAGATGGAAGTCCGAGACCTGATACTGGCGAGGGGGCCACCACTTTGTATCGTTGGTGTCAATTCATCCCCGACCTGCGGTACGACGACCACCCATTACGGCAGTGTGGATGGGTCCCCTTCAAAAAGACCTGGCAGGGGTGTTTTTCTTGACCGGTTTCCTGACATCAGGGTCATCGATGTCACGGAATTTGCCCTGTACAAGGTGTACCTGGCAGCTCCCCTCTTTTCGGAAGCAGAAAAAACATTTAACCGGAAAATATCCGACCTGCTCGCCAGCCATTCTTTTCTCGTCTACCTGCCCCAGGACGTTGGTGATGATACCCATTGCAGGGATGGGGCGGAACATCAATACATATTTGAATCTCATGTCCGTGCACTTGACTCAACCGATCTCCTCGTTGCGGTCATTGACGGGGCTGATGCGGACTCGGGGACTTCCTGGGAGATGGGGTACGCATACCGGCGAGGTATCCCTGTCTACGCAGTACGCACAGATTTTCGCATCGCCGGTCACCATGAGCTCGTGAACCTGATGCTGGAACAGTCCTCAGCCGTTGCCAGGAGCCTGTCGGAACTGCCGGTGCTAATGAATTCTCCATATATTTGAAAGAAATATCGATGTCTGCCTGAAATGACCCGCTATCGTGTGTGTATGAATGACCTGACTAGTGCCAATGATCACAATTCACCCCCCCAGGTTTCTGGATAAAACCTATCTCCATTAGAACCGTACGTTGTATGCAATGTCGAACCTGAATGTGGCGGTTATCGGGGTCCCTGACTACTCAAAGGAACTGGGAAAAGCAGGGACTATCAGTGATATCACCTTTTTTAACCTAAAAAAGGAAGAGGTCACGGTCACTATTATTGAACCTTCCAGGTACCCGGAGAAATTATCTTCGTTGTTCTACGCCATTTCGATGGCACAGAAGGCGGTACTGGTGGTGGATGAGATCAATGCCCAGTTTGGGGAGTCGGTCCTGATGCTCCATTGCGCAGGTCTGTCTAACGGTATCCTGATACTTCGGAACTATATTACAGCGGAGCAGGTCGCCCCCCTGATCCGGGATACGGTTGTCGGGGGCTACGCACTATTCGAAGATGACCGGATGCGACTTCGTGAGTACCTGCTCGAGGAGGCAGCAAAGATTGAAGAGAAGCCACCCACTGCGGCATCACCGCCTGGTGCGATGCCTGTTGATCACTCATTCCCGGTAAAAGGGATTGGGACGGTTGTACTCGGTTGCGTTGTCAACGGGGTGATCAGGCGGCATGATAACCTCCATGTTCTTCCGACGAAACATATGGCACTCGTCCGTTCAATCCAGAAGCATGATGCAGATGCGGATATCGCATATCCAGGAGACCGTATCGGTTTCGCCCTGAAAGGTGTAGAAGCAGAAGACCTTGAACGTGGTTATGTCCTTTCGAAAGACCCGGTCCTGACATCTTCCTCCACAATCCACGGCCGGGCCGAACTGATAAAATACTGGCCCGCAGCATTAAAGGAGGGGATGGTCCTCTACATCGGGCACTGGATGCAATTTCTTCCTTCGAAAGTCGCCTATGTGAATAATGCCGGTGACTGGCATCGCCCGGAACTGACATTAAAGACTGAAAAAGAACTGGTGTATCCCCCTGGTGCCCATGCGGTCCTTCATTATCTTGAGGGTGGGAAATTACGGGTTGTCGGGACCATCATTATCGAATAAGTTGCCGCAGACTCAAGAACGAATAGTATTATTCTATTTTTATCCGGGTGGCTGAATGATTCTGCACGTTGTGCTGCCCAATGAATTTAAACCTAATACCCTCTCAAACATACACTGGTGAGAAAATTTGCTTGAAGGATTGATACCCTGGATCATCGGGGGAATAATAGTCCTTGTCCTCATTATTCTCGTCCTCTACTTTGTCAGTATCTATAACCGACTGTTCACTCTCAAAAATTCATCAGAGGCGACATTAGGTCAGATCAGGGTAGCGATGAAGAAACGGCTGGACATGATCGACCAGCTCCTCGGGGCTGTAAAAAGTTATGCTAAGTTTGAACAGGAGACCCTGCAGAAAGTTACTGCGATGCGGGCCAGCGTGGGTACTGCCGGTCCCGGGGACCTGAACAAGATCGAGCAGGAATCCCGGTCACTCTTCGGGAGACTTCTCGCTGTTGCTGAAAATTACCCCGACTTAAAAACCAGTACCACGGTATTGAACCTGCAGGAATCGATCAAAAGCGTGGAAGATGAAATTGCCCGGCAGCGGTATACGTACAACAACATCTCGCAACAGTTCAATATCATGTGTGATACGATACCTTCCAGTTTCATTGCACGGATGATTAAGATGAAAAAGTTGGACTATCTCCAGTTTGAGGAACAGATCAGCACACCCCCGAAGATTGAGTTTTAAGGTTGAAGTCTCATGAGCGAGTTGAAGCAGATCGCATCCCTCGTCATTATCTCGTTACTGGTAGCTGCCGGGTTAATCCTTCTTGCCGGGGCATTACCCGGGCTGATCGAGGGAGACCTCGTGGTCAGCAATTACGATGCCGTTCTGCACGAAAACGGCACACTAGCGGAACATTATGATTTTGTTGTAAAAAACGGCGGGCACTACAGGATGCTGTACCGGTTCTGGGATGCCCCGCTTGGAACAATTTCTTCAGGTCAACCCGGCATTGAATTTGTTGGTTTGACACCCCCCCAGGGTACAACCGGGTACGTTAAGGACGCAGGCTCCAACGTGACGATTGTCGGGGGTCGCGGGGACCAGGCCCTGGCGGGAAAGATCGGGCAGCTCGCCGAGCTCAACGAGATGGGTGCGTTCCAGCCATCAACTTTTAATGCGGGGACATACACACTCGAAACGCTCGTGATAGTGCACCCTCCCCTGGAATATGACGGACTGGATGCACACCTAAACCTCAAGCTGGTCGACCAGCATATCCCATACCGGGAGATCAGGATTACGATTCCCGCCCGCTACGTAAAGGAAGTATACCCCCACCCGGCACATTTGAATGTTGAGAGGAGCGGTGACCAGATCCTGGTCACCGGGTCCGCAGCGCGTGATGAGACTCTCGGCATTGAACTCCTCCTTTCGAAGGACGCGATCCCGGTCATGGAAGGTTACCCGGTCTACGTGGCGGACGTTGCAGGGAAGACACGTGCGGCAAACCCATGGTACAACAGTCTCCCTTACCTGCTCGCCGGAGCGTTCAGAGCCCTCGGGGTTATTGCGCTGGCCCTCACACCGTTTATTTTCATTGGGATATTCTACCGGTACGGGAGAGAAAAGCCATTTGCCGTTCCAAAATACTTAAGTTTCGTACCTGACCCGTCAAAAAAACCCTGGGTTGTAAATCTCCTGTTCAAGGGAGATGCGACGACGTTTGATGAGGATGGTTATTATGCGACCCTGATTGACCTCCACCGCAGGGGAATAATCCGGATCACGGAGAAAGAAGGTAACGCGGGGATCACCATTACCGTGCTGGAAAAGGTACCGGACGATATCTACGAAATGCGGGTGCTCGGATTTTTAAAAGACGTTGCAAACGACGGGGTAGTCGATACGGGGGTCATCAACGATCTCGCTAAATTTGCAAAGACCAGCATGGACGCCCAGTCAAAGATCCTGCAATACCAGCGGGAACTCTCTGATGTGACGCAGCGTGTGGACCCGAAATTAATATCTGAATATATTGTTGATGGTCGCGATCACATTATTCCCGTTGCATTAACCGGGGCAATTTTCCTCGCTCTGTCTGTTCTCCTCCTGATTATTTCCCCCGTTTTGAGTCCTGTACTGGTCCCGGCCGCATTTCTCTGGGGTGGGGTCATTGTCCTTGCAGGAATTGCATTTGCCTATCCCTCGACCTTATTCGGGCACTGGAAAGACGACAAATATAAAGAAAAACTGGAATGGGATGCCTTTGCATATTTCCTGTCTGACCTTGTATTGATCAGGCAATATTCACCCGCCGATGTCTCCCAGTGGGGGGAATGGCTCGTATACGGGACGGCACTGGGCGTCGGGAAGCACGTTGAAACCGCCATGAAAGAGATGAATGTCCGTATCCCGGAAGCCGGAGTATCACTTGGAATAATGTACGGGGCGTTCATTCCGATTCTCGCATTCTCCCCACCATCACAGGGGGGCAGTGGTGGATTTGGGGGCGGCGGCGGCGGGTTCGGTGGTGGGGGAGGGTTTGGGGGAGGGGGAGTGGGCGGGCGCTGAAACCCTGCCAGCAAATCTCCCTCTTATCCCCATGATAGTTTCTGATTTTCAGAACAGATACCCACTATTCTATTACCGAGGCTTCACGGTTTTTCCAATTATAACGAATCTAACTTCTGTTTAGGGCTTTATGGCCTGCAATTGTTTTTACTGTGTGTCGGGAAAGCCCACGCCTTTTTCTCCGGTATTTTTATGAGCCTTGTCCGTTTCTGGATTGTACGAGCCCGTTGTCTCCTGGGATTCTTTCGTTGCCGATGGGTCAGTGAAATGAAAAACTTCCCCCTCCCCATCCGTCTACGCGTTTTCCCATCCAACCCATCAGTTTAAGTGAAGACCGGTAGTAGCTAATGAACAGATCATTATGCAATACACCGAGGGAAAACCGGGCAGGGTTTTTATCGTCCGGATCGACCATGGGGAGGACCTTATCGCGAACCTGCAGCAGTTCGTTGCGGATCACCAGGTAAACAGCGGCTACATAAGGTTCATCGGAGCACTCCAGTCCGGCCGGATTGTCACGGGGCCAAAAACCATGTGTCTTCCCCCGGACCCACACGTTGAATCATTCTCCGGGGGCTGGGAAGTAATTGGGTTGGCCACGATCACGCCGGATGACCCTGGTCCCCACCTTCATATCCATGCATCAATCGGCAAGGGGGAAAGGGTGCTGACAGGTTGTCTCCGGGGTGAGATTATCACCCATATTGTCATTGAAGCCGTGGTCACCGAATTGATCGGTGTCGACGTGAAAAGAGGATCAGACCCTGTAACCGGGCTGTACCTGCCGGTACTGAAGCATGAGAAACCGTAGTATGAGCACTCATTGCGTTCCCTGGCAATTGAACCGTCCATTTGCAGCAACCGGATGATGAACCGGTCCCAAAGGTAATGTCACGCTCGCAACCCCTGTTTCTGCCAATGACCATGAAGGAAGGAGCGAAGCTTGGTATCGGGCAGTTTGATATTATCCTGGTCACCGGCGATGCGTATGTGGACCATCCCTCTTTCGGCACTGCCCTCATCGGGCGTGTCCTGTGGGATGCCGGATACTCGGTGGGCGTCATTGCGCAACCGGACTGGAAAGGTTCCGATGACCTGATGAAACTCGGACAACCCCGCCTTTTTTTTGGAATTAGCTCCGGTAACGTTGATTCGATGGTGAATAATTACACCCCGGCACAGAAGAGACGCAACGATGATGTCTACTCACCGGGTGGAACGGGATCGGGAAGACCTGACCGGGCCACCACGGTCTATACTGACCGGTTGCACGCCCTGTTCCCCCGGACACCCCTGGTGATCGGTGGCATTGAAGCGAGCCTCCGCAGGTTTGCCCACTATGACTACTGGTCTGATTCAGTCCGCCATTCGGTACTTGCAGATGCCCCCGCAGATCTCCTGGTATTCGGGATGGCAGAAAAACAGATCACCGGGATTGCCGAGGCCCTTTCCCGGGGTGAACCGGTTGGAAACATCAGGGATATCCCCGGTACCTGTTTCCGGATGTCGCTCGCTGACTGGCGGGGGTCTGATCACGAAGGGTATGTTGTCCTTCCCACGTTTTCCGAAGTGTCAACAGATAAACTGGCATATGCAAGGGCATTTTCACTCCATTATTGCGAGCAGGACCCGTTCAGAGGGAGGCCTGTCGTCCAGGTCCATCCAAAAACCGTTATCATACAAAATCCGCCTGCACAACCCCTGGCACCTGATGAACTTGACCATATCTATGAACTTCCCTACTCAAGAAAATCTCACCCGTCATACCGGGAACCAATCCCTGCACTTCTTCCGGTCAGGTTTTCGGTAACAAGCCACCGGGGGTGTTTCGGCGGGTGTTCTTTCTGTGCGCTGACGCATCACCAGGGTAGGATCGTGCAAAGCAGAAGTGCAGGTTCCATTATACGTGAGGTGGAGAGGATGGTCGGGATGTCCGGGTTTGCCGGGACTGTCCAGGACGTCGGGGGTCCGACTGCAAACATGTACGGGGCGTCCTGTGAATCATGGGCCAGGAATGGTACCTGTACAGACCGTAATTGTATGAGTTGTCATCGCCTTGTCACTGCACATGACATTCAGGTGAATCTCCTCAGGCGGTTGAGGGATCTTCCTGGCGTGAAACGGGTATTCATCAGTTCCGGCATCCGCTATGACCTCTTCGGTGGCGACCCGGATGGTTACCTGAAGGAAATCGTCGGTTTCCACACGTCCGGACACCTTAAGGTAGCGCCGGAACATATCGTCGGCCATGTGACGGACCTGATGAACAAACCCGGTATCGTGTCATTCGAACGGTTCTGTCATAAATTTGAAACATTGCGTGAAGTGTCCGGAAAGGAACAATATATTCTCCCGTATTTTATGTCAGGACATCCAGGGTGCAGACTGGATGACATGGTGGCACTCGCATTGTACGTGCGGGACCACTCCCTGTATACCGAGCAGGTTCAGGACTTCACCCCAACACCGATGAGTGTCTCTACCTGTATGTACTATACGGGTATGGACCCGTTTACCAAAAAACCCGTGTATATCCCGAAAGGCCATGAAAAGCAGGTACAGCGGGCGATGTTACATTACCGTGACACAGGGAAACAGGACCTTGTCAGGGAAGGTTTAACCATTGCTGGGAGAACTAATCTCATCGGTCACGGGAAAAAGTGTCTGGTCCCACCGGCATATACCCGGGCCCCGGTGAGAATGGACCTGCTGGCTGACCCCGGTCCTTCGGGCGGAACAAAAGGTCCCACCGGTAAGAATCTCACACAGGACCCCGTCATCGGGAGGAAAAAGAGAAGGTAATCTTCGTTTATTCGTGACCACCGGACCGTGGCACATCCATCCCCTGGTTATCGCACGGAGCACATCGTTCAAGTTTTTCATCGATAATCCGGTAGGCATTTGCAAGGACCGATGAATTGGAGATCAGTCCGGCAATCAGGATGACTTCAAGGATTTCATCCCGCGTAGCACCTTTCTTCAATGCGGCCTGCATGTGGTACCCGGTACAGTGCTGGCACCTGAGCGCTGCCCCGACTGCGAGGCTGATCAGTTCTACATATTTTGGGTCGAGTGCACTGGTCTGCGTCACGGTCCCTTTATAGAGCAGGTGAGAGATGAGGACTTCAGGCCGTTCGGCCATTCTTTTAAAAATGAGGGGAGTCCGTCCATACTCGTGTTCGATCTCGTCCAGCCATTGACGCGAAGTCTGGAAGGCCCCTTTTGCGGCAATCCCATTTAGTAACTCTTCAAATTCTGACATTATGTTCACCCGTTACTTAATCATGTATCATACGTCCGGTATGGTAATACCTGTGGAGGGGCAAAGACAGAATATATTTCTGGAACCGGTGGCCGGTCCCAGGATCAGAGATGAAAGCAACAGGGGACAGATATCATGCTTTCCTGTAACTCCCGTTCGAAGATATTGGTATACCGGTGGTTGTAACCGGGTAGTACTGTTTTCGTCCTTATACACACCTATTTATCAGAGACAGGATAATCCGGTAAATGGAGAATTTTCGTGAGATCCCGGAGAATATCAATACTCGTTTTCCTTCTTCTCCTCTGCATCTGTTCCAGCTGTGTTGTTGCCGGATCATTACCTGTAAAGGTAAAAGGGGTGTCCCCGGGACAGGACCTGATAAAAAAGTTCTCATTGGACAGCCCTGTGGGCATCAAAGGGGACCCCGCCAGTGACAGATCGACTGCAAATATCGTTACGGTCGGACAGGATACCAGGTTAATCGCCTGGCCAATTGTCCTGCACCGGAATATTTCATGTACCATCCTGGGATACGCAACACCTATAGCCGGACCCTGGTCAAATATCAGCAGGTCATTGGATCCGGTGGGAGTTGATGGAATTATCACAGGTACAGGGACGATCCGGAGGATCGGTCTTCAAGGGGGCCTCTTTGGGATTATTACAGATGATGGTAACCATTATCTCCCCTCAAATCTTCCGGGAACATATGCAGAAGATGGGCTGAGAGTGGCGTTCAAAGCCTATACCATGCCTGTTAATCCTGCTTTCCGCATGTGGGGGGCGCCACTTAGGATCATTTCAATTGTCCCTGAACCCACAAAGGAAGCGATAATTGAAACAACCGGCACCGTCACCTGGGTTGCGCTTGAAGGAGGGTTCTATGGCATCACCGCGGATGACGGTACACGGTACGACCCCCTCAACCTCCCTGATGAATATGAACACGAAGGGTTTAGGATTGGGTTTACGGCGATCGAAGACCCAGACATGGCGAGTATTCATCAGTGGGGCACGATTGTTACTATAACGGGCGCGATGCCCATCAGCCACGATGGAACTTACCTTAAGGCGGTCCTGGTGGATTATAAACGCACGGGAGGTCTCGCAGGTTTTGACGATCACCTGACGGTATATGAGAATGGAGTGACTATCGTAACGACGAAGGACCAGGGGGGTCGTTATATGTTATCAACGGATGAGATGAATGACCTGATCTCGCTTTTCGAATCTTCGGGATTTAATTCGGTGAACCAGAATGATCTCCCGCTGTTCAAGGTGAGTGGAAATGACTTCTTCTCTTATTCTATCGAATTCAAAGGACATAAAATTGAAGCGATTGAATATGCCTTACCCGAATCGCTCAACCCGGTAATCGAACGTCTCAATAACCTTGTGCTCGGGAATATGCCGGATAAAAACCCAGCACTTATATCCGATAATTTTGTCCTCAAATGAGGCCAGGCCCGGAATTTTTGTAGTTGTGATGTCACCAGGCACCCGTGTTGGCGAGGAGGTGCGGCATTTATCCAATAGTGTGATATCAGAACACAACCGTGGTTT
>Ga0114951_10005457_pt1 | contig 11727 bp, 10 predicted proteins | sample AM7aDNAmetaG_FD_88677 | JGI IMG/M metagenome (GOLD analysis project Ga0114951, IMG submission 88677) | Freshwater microbial communities from Finland to study Microbial Dark Matter (Phase II) - AM7a DNA metaG | ecosystem: Environmental > Aquatic > Freshwater > Lake | place: Finland: Lake Alinen... | reverse complement strand
TGCGTCTGATTCCGAGTCGAGACTTGGCGATCCCTGGATCAAGGATTCTTCCAAAACCGTTAAAGACCTGATCGAGGCGGCAATCGCAAAAATGGGCGAAAACATTGTTTTGGGTGCTGTTGAGAGGTTGGAGATTTAGGAAATCTTCAACTTTACCGACTGGTCGATTGGGGTTGTATAGCGTGAATAGATTTTAAGCGCTACCGGTTTGGTCAAAGGGAGGTGTCGGGAACAAGTGTTATATTTACAAAATGATCGATTTGATATTAGCAATAATTTTCTTTGGATGCCTTTTTTGCATAGGCGCGCTGGTGGCGAGGAAAATACCCGTTTTGGCGCAGATACCGCGAACGATGGGAATCGGTGAAAAAAAAAGCAATTTGGGGGAGTCGCTGCGATTTTGGGTTTTATCACACTTAAAACAAGTTCCATTATTCCATAATTGGCTGAAAGACTTTTCTTACGCGACTTTTTTGCAAAAATTTCTGTCGAAGGTCCGGGTCATGACCCTTAAATTGGAAAATAAAATCGGTTTCTACCTGGAAAAACTACGGATACAAGCCAAGGAAAAACAGGAAGCAGCATCTAACGACAATTATTGGAGCGATCTTAAAAATCTGATCAAGAGTACAGACGGCCTTAAAAAGCCGAGACCTTCGGCGGTCAGGCGTACCAACGCCGTTGTCGAAAAAGTTGCCGAGATCAAAAACGAACCGGTGAAGGTTCAAAAAAAAAGGCGGAGAAGGTCTTCATAGTGTCGTGTCGAGAGTTGATGATTCGTGCCGACGTAGCTCAGCTGGTAGAGCAACTGTTTTGTAAACAGTAGGTCGTGGGTTCGAATCCCTCCGCCGGCTCATCAAAATAAGTGGACGACAAACGCCGTAGCGGGCGTCTTTTTTGGATCGTTTTTTCAAAGCTTTTTCATGACGTTCGCTTAAGGGGAAAAAAAGCTTTTTTCGTGCGCCGCGATACGGGTATTGATATTTACTTGTCGTCTAATATGAGGTAAAATTAAGCATAGGATTTTACCTTATTACGATCTTGAGAGGTAAGAAGATAGCGGTCAGCGAAGACTTTTCCAGCATATTTAAAGACTCCGATTCAGTAGCCAATCGCTAAAGCAGCAAGAAGGCCGGGATAACATGATTTCGCATCATACTTGCGGGGTGAAGGTTGTTTTTGATCAGCCGGAGGAGTTTTACGGCGCGCCCAATATTGATCAGAATCGGTTTGTTCTAGGGACGGGCTAAGTAAGGCGAGGGGCAGTGAAATTGGCGCAAGCCGAAATAGGGGGGGAGCAAATGATTTAGGCTTAATTTAATCAAAATCATGGCAAACGAAAAAGAAAATAATAAAAAAGACGAATCTTCCTACAGCGCGAAGGATATTTTTGTGTTGGAGGGTTTGGAGCCGGTACGAAAAAGGCCGGGTATGTATATCGGTTCGACCGGTCTGGATGGCCTTCATCATTTAATCTGGGAATGTGTTGATAACGCGCTCGATGAGGCGATGGGCGGATATTGCAAAAACATCGATATCTCGATATTGCCCGACAATCGTATCAGCGTGAATGACGATGGCCGGGGTATACCGGTCGATATACACGCTCAAACGAAAAAATCAGCCTTGGAAACCGTTATGACTACCTTGCACGCGGGGGCTAAGTTTGGCGGTAAGGCCTACCAGGTAAGCGGTGGTCTTCATGGCGTAGGGGTATCCGTTGTTTGCGCTCTTTCGACTTGGATGCGCGCGGAAGTCTGCCGTGATGGTGGCCTTTATGTTCAGGAGTATAAAAAAGGGAAACCTCAGGCCAACGTCAAAAGGGTTGATAAATGCAACCGACAAGGAACCAGCGTGACCTTTGAAGCCGACCCGGAAATTTTTCATGAAATAAAATACGATCCAAAGCGCATTATCAATCATTTGCGCCAACAAGCTTATCTTACCAAGGGAGTTCGTATCAATATCCATAACGAGACTGAGGAAGTCAAGCAAACCTATTCATTCTATTTTGAGGGAGGGCTTTATTCCTACCTCAAATATCTTACCCTTGGACGCAATGCCATTCATAGCAATATTTTTTATTGCTATGGAGAAAAAAACGACATTGTGGTCGAGGCCGCGTTGAGATACACGGATGAATTCGAATGCTACGAAGAAAGTTTTGCCAACAATATCCTCACCATGGAAGGAGGAACGCATCTGACGGGGTTTAAATCGGCGGTGACGCGTGTTTTTAACGACTATGTGCGAAAAAACAATTTCTTGAAAAGTTCGGAGGACAATCTGACCGGCGAAGATATCAGGGAGGGCCTCACGTCCGTTGTTTCGATCAAAGTGCGCGAGCCTCAATTCGAAGGTCAAACCAAGGGTAAGCTTGGTAATCCTGAGGCCAAGGGTGCGGTGGAAGCGGTTGTTGCGGATGCTTTAACGGATTTTTTGGAGAGGAATCCGACGGACGCGCGCGCGATCGTCGAGAAATGCATTTTATCGCATAAGGCCCGGAAGGCGGCAAAAGCCGCGCGCGAGACGGTTTTGCGCAAAGGTATATTGGAAGGTTTGTCTTTGCCGGGAAAATTGGCGGATTGTACTTCGCGCAGCCCCGAGGAGTCCGAGATTTATATCGTGGAAGGGGAATCGGCTGGCGGTTCGGGTAAACAGGCTCGCGATCGACGGTTCCAGGCTATTTTGCCGCTTCGGGGAAAGATCTTGAACGTGGAAAGGGCAAGACTCGACAAGATGTTGGAATCCAAGGAGATAAAATCGCTGATCATTGCCTTGGGCACGGCCGTAGCCGAGGATTTCAATCTCGAAAAATTGCGTTACCACCATATCATTATTATGGCCGATGCCGACAGCGACGGAAACCATATCAGGACCTTGTTGCTTACTTTGTTCTATCGTTATTTTAAACCAATCATCGATAAAGGCTATCTCTATATAGCCCAACCGCCTCTCTATAAGATTCAGACGGGGAAAGAAGTCAGATACGCGTATACCGAGGATGAACGGAACAAGATTGTGAAGGAATTAAACAAACCCAATGTTAACCTCCAGCGCTACAAAGGCTTGGGTGAAATGAATGCCATTGAGCTTTGGGAAACGACGATGAATCCCGCCAACAGGATGTTGCTACAGGTGTCCGTGGCCGATGTGCTTGAGTCGGATAAAGTTTTTGATATGTTGATGGGAGACGAGGTAATGCCGCGAAAAAAATTCATTCAAACATATGCGAAAAACGTAAAAAACCTCGATGTTTAGAGGTCAGGGAGTGGAGAATTTTAACAGCCCGGAATTTGACAGAATGGCCTAATTTTGATATATTTTAAACGAGCCCTTTGGGTTGTTTTAACAAAGGGATAAATTTTTTTTAAAGCGGCTCTATCGCAGGGTAGCTAATCCATAAGATGAATATCATAGAAAAAACTACGACTTTCCTAAAGGAAGTACGATTGGAAATGAAAAAGGTAAACTGGCTTACCCGCCAGGAAATAATCAATTATACGTTATTGGTAGTGGGGATTGTTTTGTTTATGGCTTTTTATTTTGGAATACTTGACTTTGGATTTTCCAGCCTTTTGAATAAATTTATTTTAAACAAATAAACTGCATCAAACTCCGCGAAATGCCCCGAGAAACTCATGGTTTTCGGTCATTCTTCGTTCAAAGAAGTGGGTTTCGGACTTCGGCGGACTCGCGATTCCTAAGGTCGTTAGCCATACCGATTAATAAATGAGTTTGTTGATCCTACCCTTAGCGTCGGGATGCAGCTTCCGGATTGATAAACTTTGATCTCTTATGCCAAAACAACAAATTCTATCAGAAAAAAATTGGTACGTCATCCACACTTATTCCGGTTATGAGGAGGCCGTAGCTAAAAATTTGACGCAAAGGATCGAGTCTTTGGGTATGGAAGATAAGATTTTCAACGTGATTGTGCCTAAAGAAAAAAAGATCAAGATCAAGGAAGGGAAGAGGAAAGTGATTGAGGAAAAAATTTATCCCGGATATATCCTGGTGGAAATGATCGTTACCGACGATTCCTGGTATGTCGTAAGGAATACCCCTAATGTAACCGGTTTTGTGGGCGCGGGAACAACCCCGATTCCGGTATCGCCCGATGAGATCGAAAGCTTGAAGAAGAGGATGGAGCTTTCCGAGCCCCAATATACCATTGAGGTTGCTATCGGCGAAACGGTAAAGATTACCGATGGTCCGTTCAAGGATTTCGACGGTAAAGTTTCCGAGATTGATAGGGAGCGGGGAAAGGTTAAGGTTTTGATCAGTATGTTTGGGCGCGATACGCCCGTCGAATTGGATTCCCTTCAGATTAAAAAGATGTAAAAAGTCTCTAAAAGAGATCAGACCAACATGGCAAAAAAAATCAAAGGAATTGTGAAAGTTCAAATTCAAGCCGGTAAATTTTCCCCGGCTCCTCCCGTAGGACCGACGTTGGCCCAACAGGGTATCAATATCGGGGACTTCGGAAAAAAATTCAACGAAGCGACAAAAGACTTGCTGGGTTTTAAGATACCGGTCGAGATTACGGTTTACGAGGATCGCAGCTACACCTTCATTTTAAAACAACCTCCTGCCTCCGATTTACTGAAAAAAGCGGCAGGAATAGAAGCTGGATCAAAAGAGCCGAACAAGATCAAGGTCGGTAAGATCACAAACGAACAACTGAAAAAGATCGCTGTTCAAAAAATGCCGGATTTGAATACCACTGACGTTGAAGCGGCAATGAGGATAATCGCAGGAACCGCCAAGAATATGGGGATAACGATCGAATGATCGTTTCGTATAAATTGGCTCCTAGCGGTTTATTGACGAGCAGCGCTCCGGCTAAGCTTTGGAATTTTGAGTAAAAATCCTGGTTTACGGATGTTTTTTATTCTTTGAGAGTGCCGGAAACTTCATAAAAAATGAGCCGATCTAAAAAAGCTTTTGATGGATCATGATAAAAAATCCTCACGAAGGGAAATTCATCGTTTTTGAAGGCTTGGATGGTTCGGGAAAATCAACCCAAGCCGAGTATTTGGTAAAAAAGCTCAAGCAAGAAGCCGCTAAGGTCCACAAAACTTTTGAACCGACCCAGTACTTGATTGGCGGATTGATCCGCAGCTTTCTTGGAAATGATTGGAAAAGCTCGGCTGACTGTTTGCAGTTACTCTTTGCGGCTGACCGCGCTTACCACCTCGAAAAAGAAATTCTTCCGGCTTTGGCGAAAAAGCTGATCGTGGTGAGCGACCGGTATTTTTTTTCGTCATTTGCTTATGGAGCGCTCGATTGCGACTTGAATTGGCTTATCAAGATCAACGATAATTTTCTGTTTCCGGATCTTACGATCGTTTTAAAATCGGATCCCAAGATTTGTATTGAAAGAATGGCCAAGGAAAGATTTTCCGTAGAGCTTTTCGAACAGGTCGCGAAGCTGGAGAAGGTTTGGCAAAACTACGAGAAGATCATCGCTAGATTCCGAATCGACAACGACATCAGAGTCATCGATGGCGACCGTCCGATCCAGGCGATATTCGAGGAGGTCGAAAGTATTCTGGCCAAAAAAAACAAGGATGGCTGGAAATCATAAAACGATCGAAATTTTAAAATACAAATAATCCATTCGGCGGTTTAAAATTTATATAATCATCACGCTAAAATTATGGCCATATCCAAAAGATCCAAAAAAAAGTTCAACCTTGCTAACGCGATCGATCAAACCAGGATCGGTCCCAATGTAAAGGAAATTGATATCAAAAAGACTTGCGATGAAGTGAAGAAATATGGATTCCGTGGAATATGCGTGAATCCTCAATGGGTAAGGACGGCTAAAATGGAACTTCGCGATACGATCTCTAAGGTGATCTGTTTGATTGATGACCCTATCGGGGATAGTGTCCATACTCTGCGGGTCCAGGCGTGCAAAACGGCGCAGGAAGACGGAGCGGACGAGCTCGATGTTGTTGTCTCGATTCCTAACATCAAACATGAGCTCTGGGTTGATATTTTTAACGACTTGTCCGAAATCAGCGCGATCATGCCGACGAAGGCAATTATTGGTTCGGGCTATCTGACCGATGAAGAGATTGCCAAAGTTTCGGCAATCGTCAAGAAAGCCGGGGCAATTTGCGTAAAAACCGCGACCGCGAAAGATCCGCTTGAACACCGGGAACTAAAGGAAAAACAATTTCATTTAAAAATAATGAAGAAAGCGGCACCCGGTTTGCTGTTGAAGGCTTCCGGCAACATCAAGACGGCTAAAGACGCCCGCGACGCGATCAAGGCCGGCGCCGATATTATCGGGACGTCCAGCGGGGTTGAAATAGTTGGCAAGAAAAAATAGGTGATATAAAATTAAAGTGAGTTTTCCGTTTATCTCTTCTTTTCCTGAAAAGGACGGATAAAAACCGACACTATGCCCCAAAAAAATTATGTCTAGCCAAAGATACAAACCGACGATTGGACTCGAAATTCATTGCGAATTGAACACGCGATCAAAAATGTTTTGCTCGTGTTTAAATGATGCAGGAGAAAAAGAACCGAATAAGAACGTATGTCCGGTTTGCATGGGCCATCCCGGTACTTTGCCGACGGCAAATCAGGAAGCGATAAAATTGGTTATAAAAACGGGGTTGGCTATCGGGTCAGATGTATTAAAGGAATGCAAATTCGACCGTAAGAACTACTTTTACCCGGACCTGCCGAAGGGCTATCAGATTTCACAATATGATTTGCCGTTCTGCTCGGGCGGCAAGATCGATGTCTTGGACGCGGAGGGACATAGCAAGACGATACGCGTAACAAGGGTTCATCTTGAGGAGGATACGGCCAAATTGGCGCATCCGGCGGGGTCGGATCATTCGCTGGTTGATTTTAACCGTTCCAGTATTCCCCTGATGGAATTGGTAACGGAACCCGACATTGAAACGGCCCTGGAGGCGCGGCAATTTGCCGAAGAGCTCCAGCTGATTTTGCGCTATCTTAATGTTTCGGACGCTGACCTGGAAATGGGAAAGATGCGGGTGGAAGTCAATATCAGTTTATCGATAGCCGATGCCCCAGATAAAATACTCGGTACCAAGGTGGAGATAAAGAATTTGAATTCCTTGAAAGCGGTTGAGGGTTCGGTCGCGTACGAAATAGAAAGACAGCTTAAGGTCATTGAGGGTGGCGGAAAGATTGTCCAGGAAACGAGAGGCTGGAACGAAACCAAACTCGAAACATTTTCGCAGCGGATAAAGGAGGAATCTCTCGATTACCGCTATTTTCCGGAGCCGGATCTGGCGTCCTATAGAATAGACGATGATCTGTTGAGGCGTATCCGGGCGGAAATCGGGGAGCTTCCGGCTTCAAAAAGGGCTAGATTTGCAAAAGAATACTTCCTGGAGAAGCAAACAGTCGAGATTTACGTAAGAAATCGCGACCTTGGCTCGTATTTCGAAAAAGCGATTTCGGAACTGGCCAATTGGGTCAAGGAACGGGAAATGAAAGAAGATATCTTGGCCGAAGAGTTTGCCAAATTATGCCGGCTTTGTTCCAATTATTTGGTTTCGGATGTTTTAGGCCTGTTGAAAGGGCGCCCGTTTGTCCAGAATGAATTTAAAGTAACGCCGGAAAATTTTGCCGAGTTTGTTACGCTTATCCATGAAGAGGAGATATCGTCGAAAATAGCCAAAATTGTATTGGAGGTCATGATCGAAACTGGAGCCGATCCGTCGCATGTAATCGAGGACAGGGGCTTGGCTCAGATATCCGACGAAGGGGAATTGAATGTCATCGTCAGTCAGGTTCTCGAAAAGAATGGAAAGGCGGTTGATGATTACAAAAAAGGCAAGCAAAACTCTTTCCAATTTTTAGTCGGGCAGATTTTGGCGGTCTCGCAGGGCAAGGCCAATCCTCAGGTTGCGCGCGCAATCCTTAAAAAAAAGCTCGATAGCGAATAAACTATAAAAAGAAGGCGGATTTGCGTTACGGCTTTATTCTACGTCTTCGGGACCCTAGCCGTTATTTTTTCCCGCATTGCCAGGTATTTATCTGCCAATTTTTTGGCTTCGCGCAGGTTTTTGATCCAATGTACGGTTTTGTCCTTTTTAAACCAGGTAAGTTGTCGCTTGACGTAATGTTCGGATTCGATTTGGATCTTATCAACCATCTCTGGGCGGGTGATTTTTTTTTGCAAAAAAAGGGCGCAATACCGGTATTCCAAGCCAAAATTTTCCAGTTTTTTCCAGGAAATTCCCTCGGAACGCAGTCTTTTGACTTCCGAAAGCATGCCCCGGCCGAGCCGCTTGGCCAACCGTTGGCTTATCAAATGCTTAAGTTTTTGACGCTGGACCGAAATTCCAAGCGTCAAAATGGGGTATGGCAGCAAAAGAGGTTTTGTTTCGGGAACGGGTTTTCCGGTTTTCATGACAATTTCCAGCGCCCGGATCAGGCGGCGCGGATTAGACCGCTCGATTCGCTTGGCGGTGCGCGGATCCTTTTTTGTCAGTATTGCGAACAGTTCGTCAGTGCTTTTTTTTGCCAATTCATTGCGCAGCTTCCAGTCCGGGGCAACGGTCGGTAGGTTTGTTTGTTCAGTGACGGCTTTGATGTAAAAGCCCGTTCCGCCGCAAAGGATGGGTATCTTGTTTTTTTCTTGGACCTGTTTGACGGCTTTGAGGGCGAGTTTCTGGTATTGTGCCGCGCTAAACGTTCGTTTGGGGCTGGCTACGTCAAGCAAATGATGCTTGATGCCCCGCGTTTCTTCTTTAGTTACTTTTCCCGAGCCGATATCCATGCCGCGGTATACCTGGCGCGAGTCGGCCGAAATAATTTCCCCACCATAAATCCGGGCCAGTTCTACCGCCAGGCCGGATTTTCCGGAAGCGGTTGGCCCCACGATCACTATGAGTTTCTTTAGTTTAGTTTTTTCCATCATAAAGGCTGGGCCGTAAGGCCGAGCGGCAGGGCTTTCGTTACCGAAACCATGGCTATGTCCCCGGGTAAAAATTGATTATCGTGTTTGAAGGGAAATTTGACGGTTTTATAACTGCGTGTTTTTCCCACAGCCCACGTCCCGTTTTTTTCGAGAATTTTTTCGATGAGGACCGGCAGGGTCTGTCCGACGTATTTACTGTTGTTTTCCAGCGAGGTTTCCATCATGATGCGCGTCAGTTCGCGATAACGTCGGTCTTTTTCTGTCTTAGGCACATTGTCCTGCAGGGCCGCCGCGGCCGTGCCTTCCCTCCGGGAATAACACGCGATATAAGCCATATCGAAGCCAACCTTTTTAAAAAGTTTCGCCGTGTTTAAGAAATTCTCTTCGGTTTCGCCGGGGAAACCGACAATGACATCGGTGGACAGCGCTATGGTTGATTCGATTCCGGTCCGGTGTGTTCTGAACGCTTTTCTAATCTTTTCGACCAAGTCAAGATATTGCGAGGATGTATAAGGTCGGGCCATGGCCTTCAGGATGGCGTCGTCTCCGGATTGGACCGGGAGGTTGAAATAAGGCGTGACTTTACGGCTGGTTGCGACGGCTTTGATGGCGGCATCGTCAAAATCTTTAGGATGGGGCGAGGTAAAGCGGATCCAGAATTCTCCCGGCAGCGCATCGACCATTTCGATCAGTTTGGCGAAATCGATGCATTCGCTATCATTCGGACCCTTAAATCGGTAATTATTGACGTTTTGGCCTAACAGCCATATCTCTTTGGCGTTATTAAGGACGGCCGTGTTTACCTCGGCCAGGATATCGCGCCAATCACGGGGGATCAATCCACCGCGAGTGTAGGGGACGACGCAATAAGAACAAAAATTATCGCAACCCGTGGAAATCGGTATTCCGACCGTGAATTTTTTTTTATCAGCCAGCGGGATAGCCGGCTCGTGTTTTGAATGTTTACTCGGTTCTGACGCTTTTGCGCCGTCAAATTTTAGGATCCAGTCGTTAAGGGCGTCGATGTTGAGTATATGGTCGAATATTTTTTTAAAACGGGCTTTGTCTTTTTCAACGATACAGCCGGTCAGAAAGGTGGTAAGTCCCGTATTTTTTTCCCGTAGGGATTTTAATTTATCGGCCAATCCGAAAATACGGTCGACTGAGGCTTGGCGGACCGAGCACACGTTAACAATGATGATGTCGGCGTTCTCGAGGTCCTTGGAAGCACAAAACCCCTTTTTTTCCAGATTGGAAGCAATCCGTTCCGAATCCGACCGATTCATCTGGCATCCGTAAGTAATGATAAAATATTCCATAAGCTACCTTATTATATTACCGGTAATTTTGGAACGCAATCCAGGTTATTGTGAAATCAAAAGCTCGGTTTTAACCGAGCTTTTGATTCACGAATCGCGGTTAACGTAATTCTTTCATAAGCTCCTGTAGCCGCTGCATCATTTGCTTTATCTCTCCCTTGATTTTATTGATCTCGGCGAGTATGTCGGTATGTTTGTTTTTACAAATCCATGAATCTGGTTTGCAGCCTTCACTTTCAAGACAGCCGTCAGGCGTCTGAGCAACCAATCCGGCGCAGCATTTGGCACCGGCTGAAACGATCGTCTCCCCAGCTTTTGCGCAGACCGGGGTTTGCTTGCAGCAGGTCAAACTTCCGTTGCAGCTTATATCTACCAAGGTCTCATTGGCATTACACGCCGTCCGGCAAGTTAATGGGTTTGTTGCAGTGCTTGCCATTTCGCATTTGTTGGTGCCGCAATCTTTCGGACAATTCACCTTATTTTCCCCTTTGCCGCAAGTTCCGTTTCCGCAGTTGGTGCAAACAGAGCTTCCGTTATCCGGGCAAGCTCCGTTATCGGCGCAGGAACTAATGGCTGTGAGGTTTAGACAACATGCGGTTGGTTTTCCATTAGCCAGATCCTTGGCGAAGATCCTTTCCCCTTCAGCAGCGCAGACGGGAGTTGAGGTGGTACAACAGCAAGCTTTTCCGGCTCCGACCAACCCAGTCGGAACATAACAGTCTTTGGCCGCGCCGATACTCGTGTAGCCCTGTTTACACTTAGAAAGCGAGGCGTCCGCCGTAATCGCGTAGCTGTTACAATAACTGTAGGTGTAGCTTTGCGCCTTGCAAGATTCCTCGCATGATTTGCCGCAGTCTTGCGGACAATCAGCGGCAGTTTCGCCGGTTTCGCACAAGCTATTACCGCAGACTCGGGTTTTTTTACAACAAACACCGTTTCCATCGCAACTGGTATCGACCGCCGCTTCATCCACATTACAGGTTGTCCGGCAAGTGAGAGGCTTAGCCTCGGTGTTTGCCATTTCGCATTTGTTGCCGCAATCCTTGGCGCAATTTTCCGCCGTTTCGCCCGTTTCGCAGAAACCGTTTCCGCAAGATGGTTTGATGATGCAATCGGCAGCGCAGTTTTTTTCATTTTCTCCGAACTCGCAGAATTTATCACCACACCTATTGCATATATATTTAACGACCTCGGTGCAGGGAGCGGCCGAAGAGCAGGATGACGGATAAGTATTTTTTTGCAGGCTATCGCAGCAAATAGCACTGGTATCTTCAAAAATACTACCCTGAATTTTACATGTGGGTACGCTTTCTTTGGTGCAGCAACAGGCTTTTCCGTTACCAACCGTTCCGGGTATAGCGTAACAATCCTTTGTTGGTCCAACGCTCGTATATCCTTCCTTGCATTGCGACGTGCCGGCCGTAACCGCGTAGCTGTTGCAAGCACTGTAGGTGTAGCCTTGCGCCTTGCAAGATTCCTCGCATGACT
>Ga0114951_10005455_pt1 | contig 11727 bp, 16 predicted proteins | sample AM7aDNAmetaG_FD_88677 | JGI IMG/M metagenome (GOLD analysis project Ga0114951, IMG submission 88677) | Freshwater microbial communities from Finland to study Microbial Dark Matter (Phase II) - AM7a DNA metaG | ecosystem: Environmental > Aquatic > Freshwater > Lake | place: Finland: Lake Alinen... | reverse complement strand
GCCTGCTTTTGCCGCCGAACAATGAGCACATATCCCACACTTCCTGGCTCTAATGCTCTTTACCCTTCCACATTCACAATAATCAAAATCACGACCTCCATTCCCATTCTTAAAATTCGGATGAAAATGCCCAGCCTTAAATCGAAAATGAGAAGTGTCCAATCCGCACTTAAAAATAACCCTCTGAATCGTCTGCCGACTCATCCCAATGACTTTGGAAGCCTGATAGATCGAACTGCTTTCACGCACCGCCTTAATCATTCTCTCTTCACTTACTCCTTTTCTCATTGCTTCTCCCACCGCTTTTTACGAGCCTAGCTATTCTTCCCTGACGGCTTCATGACTTCTTCCCCTTCCGTCCCTTCGGAAACAACATCGGATACAAATCCTCACGATTGTCCTGCTTCACCGGCTCCACTCCGAAGGTCTCCACATACGCCTTCAACAAAGGCAAATGCCGACCATCTGGCATCTCAATCATCTTCATCTGCCCCTCGCCAACGACATACCCCTCGTTCTTCTTGATCGAATCGTAAAGGTCCCGCATGGCGTCCTCAACCTTGTCATGCTCCCGAATCACCGGAAGACGATCAAAAGGCTTGCCAATCTCCCCACGAGCCAGAGAATAGGCACTGATAACGACCTTGAATGTGTTGCTCATACCCATACATTACCAATCCAAGGCCAAAATCAGGAAGAAAAAGAAGGAGAGGTGTGGATTCGTCGCATCGTCACTCGTTTTTTCCGAATGACTGCACCTTTAAGCCAATCCTCTCTCCCAAATCCCCCTAAAACAACTTCTCGTCCATCTTCTTCGACTTCACCGCATCCTTGGTGTCCTGCGACGAAATCATCTCCGGCTTCACCTTGACCTTCGACTCCAAGGCCACACCCATCCAGTTGTGGTACGGGTCCTTGCAATAGGCCGTATGCTCCCGCCAAATGTCCGTCAAAATGTCCTGTTGCCTCGTAAAGTCGCCCAACTGCCCCTCAATAGCATTCGACAACTTCAAATAAAGCTCCTGTGGAATACCCAATGCCTCGCTTTCACGACTCACATTGATCCCCAGACCGCCCGTAGCTGCCATTGCCGCAACCCCTGCCTTGCCCTTAACCGCCTCTGGAAGAACCGCTCCTGAGCCTCCTGAGCGTCCCTGAGCCTGCATTGCGACCACCTGGATGAACTTATTAGCCCATTCGTCATTGCAAGTGTGCATGTTCTTGATGCTCGAACGCATTTTGAACAGATTTGCCTCAACGACATTGAACTGGGCCTCATACCGTGTTGACAGACCGATTTCGCCCTTTTGGACCCCCATCTGCCACAATACAATCCCTGCCCAAATCACACCAACCACAACCAATCCCAACATCGCCCCCAACACTGCCATCGATTTCATCTGAATCATCTCCTCTGATAATGATGCAGTGGCAGATCGAACCTACGATCTGCCACCAACATCGGTTAGTTTTTGCGTGGATCGAGACCCTCGGCACCGGTCCCAACCTGCGTCTCCGAGCTTCTCACCCAGTTTGAGGCACATGGTAATCACTCGCCAGCCACGCTCTTTTTCGGCCTTCCTTCCGAGTCCCGTGTTGCCCCTTTCGAGGCACTGGAAAATGAGTGGACTGGATTTATGACCCACACCGAAGCACCGACCACTATCTGCTCCGGGTTCTGCAAGGATGACTACCGCCCACCATCCCCACAAGGCTTTAAACTATCGCTGCATTGCTCGTCTCCCGTTACTTTCTTTTTCTCAACACATTGTTCGTATCCGTTCATACATTACCAATCCAAAGCCAAAATCAGGGGTAAAATTTTCACAAGATCGTCAAAAAGAAAAGAGGCGAGGTTTCCCCCGCCTCTTAATGCTACTCCGAATCCAGAGTAACCTCCCAAAACATCTTGCCCAGAAATTGCTCCCAGGTCTTAGGAGGACGACTCGTGATCTGCATCCTAATCCTATCTGCCGGATTGATCCTAAGATCATTCATCGTAGGCTGAAATGGCTTGCGAATCAACCGCATCCCTGACGCCGCTAGACTCTTGTCAGACTTACGATGATTGCACTCCACACATGCACAGACGATGTTCTCCCAAGACACAATTCCGCCCTTCGACTTCGGTATAATGTGGTCCATCGTCAACTCTTCGGATTTGAACTTCTTTCCGCAGAACTGGCACTTTCCACGGTCACGAAGTAGAAGATTTTTACGACTGAACTTGGGTTTGCGATCCCCATTGACTTTATATCCGAATCCACGATACTCAGTGCAGACGATAACCTCCGGAATCAGCATGTATGAACCGGCAAGAGGAAGCACCTGGTCTGCCGCAATCTTGGCAGACCTAATAGCATCCTCCCACTCAGAACACCATCCCTCGAAATCGTATAGCCGACACGATTCCGGATTCGAGTCCATAAACAATGCACGACAATTGACCACCTTCATCACGGCCTTCCAAACCGGGACAATGTTAATCGGTTGCCAATCACTGTTTAGAACCAATGTCTTGCTGTTCATCACCGCTGTCATCTCTACACCTTTTCTCTCCTTTATAACTGAATCTCGAATTGGTTGCCCGACCAGGACTTGAACCTGGACAAACAGATTCTAAAACCATTTCTTCACAGCATTACCACTCACTCCGTATTTCCTGCCGGTGGCTTCCCATCCTATCTCCCCAACCTCTTTCTTGAGAATCTCAACATCAGGCCGAACCGTTTTTCTCATTGCCAGCCGAGAACATTTCCTGCACCTGATTGAGTGAACCAAAACCTTCTTCCCGCAATCAACACATCTGTTTTCAATAGAATCTTTCCTACCACGATTGTTTCGTCCAGCAAATGTGTCCTGTTGACTATTACAGTGTGGACACAACATCCTAATATTCTCCACCCTGTTGTCATTATAAATCCCATTAATATGATCTAAAATCAACACCAGCGGTTTCCCTCTCCACTCTGGTCCTTGTCCACACAACACGCATTCATTTTTTAACAACCCCTCTTCTAAGAGTCTTCGCTTCAACGCATTCCTTGAATAACTACCGTGTTCTACCAAAAAACTTGTTAAAGGTTTTTTCATTTCTTCGTGAAGACGGCAGAGAGACTGTTTTCTCCATTTCTTACTCAGAATTTCCCAATCTAAACCCTCTTGTTTAATACGCTGTTTCAAGGTTCGATAGTTATGAGAAAAACATCTCAACCCGAACGCCTCTAAAACCCCTTTTGTTCCCTCATGGGAATCCCGCACTAATACAACAAACTCTTCTCTCGGCATCTTCCAAATAGGACTTGTTTTTGGTCTCATTGTTTTACCCTCCACCAATAGGTGAGATATAAAACAATTATTGCACAAGTTCAAGTTCTTTTGGCTGTCCCAGGATGAGTCGAACATCCAATGTCTGATCCAGAGTCAGAAGTATTACCATTATACTATAGGACAATCTGTTGTGCTACCATTACACTATCGGGCAATAAAACTTGGTTGGGATACAGAGATTTGAACTCCGACTAGAACGGTCAAAGCGTTCTGTGCTACCATTACACCATATCCCAATACCTTACTTTCATCTCCTGTTGTACTGCTCGTCCAATCGAATCACCTGAACTCCTGCTTCCTCAAACATCGTTCTTCCAATTCGACAACTCTCTTCCCATTGTGCTCCTTTTCCTTCAAAGGATACATCCATTCCAACGACTGCCACTATACCTGCCTGAATGATGGCCCTCGAACAATCCGCACAAGCATTCGGTCCACAATTTAGATAAAGAGTGGCACCCAATGTCTTGACCCCATTCCTGGCACAATTGGTTATACTATTCAATTCGGCGTGAGAGGTATATGCGTATTTTTCTGGCCTTCCGTGTCTTGACTCTACAGAATCAATGACGCCCCTTGGGAACCCATTAAAGCCAGTTCCTAAGACTGAATGATCTCCTCCCACCAAGACACACCCAATCTTGATGCTTCGATCTTTAGACTTCATCGAAACCAATTCTGCCATCCTGATAAAGTATTCGTCCCAATTCATCCAGAACCTCCCTTCTTTCCATCCTCTTTATTTGGACTCCTTAGTTCTTCCACCAACCCATACCCACGCCGCTGAAATGACTTGTATCCCTGGCTCTCAACCAAACTCCTTCCAACTCCTTCGTGAGCAACCCATGACTCAATCGATATGAAATTCGTCCTGCCCATTCTATCCGAAATACCCCCCAACAAGTAAACATCAATCCCGTGCTTCTTTCTCAAAGTCTGCTCTGCCGCCAACTGAATCAATTTCTCGTTCTCAATAACCTCCCAAGGCATCAAATTAACCTGAAATCCGTGCCACATGCTCTGATACGCATCCACTCCATCCAAAACAATTTTCTTCGCCTGTATCTCCTCGTGTGGCCTCAAACAACACATTGCTCCCGGCATATACCCCAAATCCGCCGCACCCTCATACATCCTTCTCAGAATGCACATCCATCCCTTTGCAAACGATAAGTCATCCTCTAACAACACCAACCCCCCAACATCCCTCATGGAACCCCTGGCCCTACCCAATGCTCTCACCCAAGTATTTACGAATCCACCCTTAGAAAACCTCCAAATTGTTGTACCTTCTGCCTCCAACCTGTCCAACTCTGCCTTCTTCTCCACAGATTCCGATCCATCATCAATCACAGTCAAAGAAATGGAGGCTGTCTTATTGAATGACGCTACCGTTTCCGACAATAAACCAGGCCGTTCGTGCGTCAACATTAACGCCTGAACAGCCCCAACTCCCTAGCCCTTCGCAATGGTCTTTTTTCCCTCTCTCGTATGTAATCATCTATCTTCATCTCTGTCCAATCTCCGCCAAATACTCCCTTGTCTCTTCCACCCCTATCGAACGACCTGCAATTCTGCTTGGCAATTCAATAATCATCTTATGGTTCGTCTTTGCCACCTCGATCTCTTTTGCAACCCCTGCTGGAATCCGCCCATCTGGTAAAGCCCTAAATGCCAAAACATCGCATCCTTCAACCAAACCCTCAAAATAGGTCATAACATTCTCACCACGAGTCTTTATCACCTGAGCCATCAATGAATGTGGTGACTCATTAGGATTCAACACTTCAAATCCCAATTGATTTAAAAGGTTGACATCCCGTGTCTCTTGCTTTGTGTCGTAAATCGCCTGACAATGTGCGTAATAAACTTTCACCTTTTCTCCCCTTTTAAATGGTGTCTCTGGTGAGATTCGAACTCACGATCCCCAGATTCGGAATCTGGTATTCTGTCCATCTGAACTACAGAGACATCCTCATTACACTCCCAGTTTGTCCATCAATGCCTGAACAGACTCATCCAATGTCTGCGTCCCCGTGTCAATATCCAATGCCTTCTCCTCTTCCACTGGCACCTCGTAAACTGCATCCACGCCAGTAAATCCTTTCATCTGTCCCGCCCTAGCCTTGGCATACATACCCTTCACATCCCGTTTCTCACAAATTGCCGGGTCACATGCCGTATGAACCATGACCATATTTTTCACAATCCCACGCACAACTTTCCTCAACTCCACAGTCGGTGAAACAAAACTGGCCAAAACCATCGTCTTGCCCCGATTCAAAGTCTCACACATCCAAGCTGCACGACGCAGATTCTCCTTTCTACCCTCATCTGTAAATCCAAGACCCTCACAAAGCCCTGTCCGAAGATCATCGCCGTCAACCAACATCACATTGTAACCCTTGGATAACAACTTGGTCTTGAACGCCTTTGCCAATGTAGTCTTTCCAGAACAAGGCAATCCGGTGAACCAAACCGTTGTCTCCAATAATCTCACATACTCCTCAATACCCTCCGGCAGATTCCCAACCCCCTGACCACTTCGAACCTTTGTCGCCGAAATTGCCTGCACATCCTTCGGAGCTTCGATGTAGTTCACATCATACCCAAGACCACGACCAACATTGATGCTCTCAATATCCGGAAACAACATCACCCCAACCTTGTCTCCATATACCCTGCGAACCATCTCCGCCCTTTGCTTGTAAGTGTAAGGATCACTATCGGAAATTGGAGTGTCCCGCATTCCAATCACCACCTTCTTGCCTGCCGCTAATGCCTGATCCACAATAAACTTGTGCCCATTGTGAAATGGCTGAAAACGCCCTGGATATAATGCAACCCTCTGATAACTCATTTATCTATCTCCTGTTTCTATACCAATGAACCGTACCCTTTAACCCTTCCTCGAAATTGATCTCTGGCTTCCATCCCAGTTCTGCTCCCGCCTTCCAAGCATTAATGTCATAACGAAAATCATGTCCTGCACGATCCGTCACAAACTCGATTCCTTCCCAATCCGCTCTCAACCCGAACATCCTCGTCAAACTACGAACCAAATCAATGTTCTTGATCTGATTCTTCCCGCCAAAATTGTAAACCTGTCTTTGGCCTCCCTTTGTCAGGGCCAACCAAATGCCCCTGCAATGATCATCCACATGAATCCAATCCCGAATGTTTGCTCCCGTTCCATAAACCGGAATCTTCTTCCCCTCCATCAATCTCTTAATAGCCAACGGAATCAACTTCTCCGAATATTGCCTGGGTCCGTAATTATTTGAACATCTTGTAATCACCACATCCATTCCGTGTGTTCTTCCATATGCCAACACTAATAAATCCGCCGCCGCCTTTGTTGCCGAATAAGGCGAACTTGGCCTCAATAAATCCATCTCCACTGAAGGCCGTTCATTCATCCCCAGGTCCCCGTACACTTCGTCCGTGCTGATCTGACAAAATCTCTTCACTCCGAACTTCCTACTTGCATCCAGAAGAACCTGAACTCCAACTACATTGCTCATTACAAACTCCGTAGATGAAGCAATGGATCGATCCACATGAGATTCAGCAGCAAAGTTAACGACATAGTCTGGCTTGTATTCATAGAATGTCTTCTCCATCGCCACACTGTCGCAAATGTCTGCCTTGACGATGGCATACTTCTTCAAAGGACCTTCTTCTAGGTTCTTCAAGTTGGCGGCATAGGTCATCTTATCCACAATAACCACATTCTTCACAAGCTGATAATCATTCAGCATGTGAACAAAGTTGGAACCGATGAAACCGCATCCACCCGTGATCAGAATCGTCTTGTCTTTCATTGGCACCCCCGGCGGGAGTCGAACCCACCACACGCAGATTAGAAATCTGCTGCTCTTCCAGATGAGCTACGGGGATAAATCGCCTATCCGTTCTTGAGAATATACAAAGCCAGTCTGTACTTGTCCTTCAACGAACCTTCATCTAGGCCCAGCATGTTGTCCTCAAGATCGGCAATCTTTACCTGCCGAGCCAATGCGTTTTCCTTGACCCTCAAAATGGCGTCCAGATATTTTTCTCCAGGCTTGTGAGACATTGCAACCACCGCATCCACAACACAACCAGGAATCCCCTGATTCAACAAATCCTCTGTCGTCACCGGAGCATCCTCAATCACATCATGCAACTGTCCAATCGCCGCCAGAACATCGCTGCTCGGAAACTTTGAGGCAACACGATCAGGATGAATGATGTAAGGCTTTCCCTTGTCCTCACCCATCTTCCGAATCTGACCCTCGTGAGCAATCAGTGCAATCTTCCGACTCTTCTCCCTCAATCCTTCCGCTTCCATACCCTCACCCACCTTTCATCATTTCAATCATCGCACTAAACTCGTCCCTGCAAATTGGCGTCCCCTTGCTCAAGAACCTCTCTAAGTCGTAAATGACAGCCTTTCGATCACCATTATACAGCACTGGGAACTTTCCTACCGCCACCTCTACCGGAAATCCTCCATACCTGTAATATGAAGTGAAGTTCATGAATGCAAACTTGGGACTCGATGCTACAACCGATGAATACTTCCTCCATGCCGCCTCATTCGCATCAAAAATGAACTGAGTCACCTCCCTGATCGTCTGCAACTCCTCCGGATGCAGCCAATCCCTTCCAGCCTCCTTCGCTTTCGCCGCAATTTCCCGTGCCTTCTTATACAAGTCATGTGTCTGAACGCAAACCCTAAAAATACCCTTCAAGTGAACCTGAACCTCAATGATGTGACCATTTGGCATCACCGCATTAATCTTCAACCTGCGAAATCCCCAAGCTGACTGTTCCACGAAACTGTCTTCCGGCCTTCGAGCTAATTTCGTCCCCACCATCAACTCATCCACAACCCGCTTCAAGTCGGAAATCTTCTCCACTGCAATTGTGGCTCTTACTATATCCACCAATCTTGACCAATCCCCCTCGTATTCCGTCTCAACCTTCTCCATGGCCCTTTCCTTGCCCTTCATTGAGGGGAACACCAATACCGCTCCTGGCTTGTCAAACTCCCTTAAAAAGCCTTCTATATTGTCCGAGTCCATGTCCAAACGACGTAATCCAAGTTTCTTGTCGAGTCCCTGTCCCATATTCAACCAACTCGCCATGTACTCACTCGCCAATGCCGCCTCCTGATACAACTCTCCCATTGTACTGGCTGATTGCTCTGCCTTTTCCGGCAAGGACATTTCACGAGTCGAAAAGAACTGAGACGCACTCTTATGTCCCAGCATCTCCTTGGCAATCTTCAATAACTCTGCGATTGGCTTCATGATATTCTCTCCTTAAAAATGGCGTTCCTGAGATGACTTGAACCTCCTACCTACTGATGGTGCCCCGAGCCAGAGTCGAACTGGCGACTTTCGGATTAGGAATTTCCCGCTCTATACATCTGAGCTACGGGGGCAGCTTTTACTACCGTCTGATTATCCCAACCATTCTTTCCTTTCAATACCCATCAACTCCTGAATTGATCCATAAATTGTTTGAACTACTTTTGTACTACAAAGTCTTACAGTACAACATCCGTAAGGTTTCCGAAGTTCCCCTTTTGGTTTGTCATAATACTTTGTCTTTAGAATGAATTTTCCACACCTAGAAATAGCCACTCCAATCTTTTCTGACCAATACCTCTCAATGTCTTCAGCTTCAAGTCCATTCCCAGTATGAGCCATTACATAAAAACTCAAATCAGAATCATGACATCCAAAATACCTCTTGAGAAATCTAACGAAAAATGCCAACATATCAGGATCGCCATTGCAAAAAGCCACTGTGTTTTTACTCTTAGATCCTTCTGCCCAATACAACATACAACAGTAGGCGTACTCTCTGTCCATCTCCTTCGCCATCTTCAAACCCAGTGCTTGATACTCCAACCTTTCTTCACGTTTATCTCGTGAATATTTGCAATCCTTTCCACTCCCGTTTCTTCTCCTTATTTCTCTCGATAATGGAATGTCCTTCAACCATAAGCTAGCTGTGCTTTTTGAAATCCCTAAAACTTGAGACACTTCAAATAAAGACTTCTTTTCAACACAACGCAATCTTCTGGCCTCTTCCCTCTTACCATCTTCGTGTTTCATAAAACCCTCCAAATCGAACCATAACAAACACTAGGTTCTAATAATGGTTCGATTATAAGGGAATTATTACTCATGGTCTCTTTTACCTAAAAATGGTGGCCCAGACAGGATTCGAACCTGCATCGTCCAATTATGCACTTAGAGTTTAGGAAACTCCGCCAATACTGGGCCTAAAGGAATCACTCGCTCTGTCCTAATGAGCTACAGGGACATTTTTTGCCTTTTACACAGTAGCAAAAAGAACTGCCATGATTTGATCACACAGAATCCCGTCTCCTTACTCTGTTCATCTTCCATTACGGTCACCAAAGGCTCCTACTGGAATCTGACCTTTTCATCAACGCTGCGAACCAGTCATCTGAACTACCGGAGCATACTGGAGCGGGTGAAGGGAATCGAACCCTCGTAACCAACTTGGAAGGATGGTGTTCTACCATTGAACTACACCCGCACTGCTTCTTGTATCTGCTTCTGCAACTCCTCATTATACCCTCTGGAGCGAGCAATCGGACTTGAAAGTGATAATTCCTTGATATTCAGCCCATATGTAGAAGGAGACACCGATGCAACCACTCTACACAGAAACCGAATTCAAAACCGCCAAGTCCCGTCAACTACTTCCTCTTCGCTGCCTTAACTGTAACAAACCATTCCTCCGACCCAAGCACTTAATTCATGTCGCCCTAGCATCAAGAACCGTTGGCCACACACATGAATTCTGCTCAAAATTATGTCAAAATCGTCATCAAGACCCTCCAATAATTGTTTTTTGCAAACAATGCAAAAAATCATTCAAAAAACTTCCCTGTGAAATCAAAAGATCGAAACACCACTTCTGCTCTTCCTCATGTTCCGCAAAATGGTCAAACTCTCACAAAACCAAAGGTACTCGTGTTTCCAAACTTGAACGCTGGATTCAAGAACAACTACCCCTTCTCTACCCCTCCATCGAGTTTCACTTCAATCGAACTGATGCCATCAATGCCGAACTTGACATCTTCATACCCTCTCTTCGTCTTGCCTTTGAATTGAATGGAATCTTCCACTACGAACCAATCTATGGCCCTGAAAAACTAGCCTCAATGCAGACCAACGACGCCCGAAAGTCCCAAGCATGTTTTGAACGAGGCGTCGAACTCTGCATTATTGACACTTCTCACCAGAAGTATTTCAAAGAACAATCGTCAACGAAGTTTCTCTCAATAATCAAAAACATCATCAACTCCAAACTGTCAAGGTCTTCGCCAATCTCTCCCGAGACTGCCTAGCAAGCACCACGCAGAGGTGCCTTGACTTCGCCTACCGAGCGAGCAATCGGACTTGAACCGAGACATCCTCATTGGCAACGAGGCATTCTACCACTGAATTAACGATGCACTATCCTGTTCCTGGAGCAAGCGACCGGAATCGAACCGGCATATCAACCTTGGGAAGGTCGAATTCTGCCATTGAATTACGCTTGCACACTCCTACATTACCAAAACTCATCCAAAATCAGGGGCAAAAAAGGCGGACTCCCTTTTTCGGGGAATCCGCCTGAGTTAAGAACTAATGACGGATTCCACCTACACTCCTTGCCCTCTACCCCTACCCTGCAAGCTCCGTCCTTGACCAACCTGTCCGGCTGTCAATTCAAGAGACAATGTACGATAGTTCCGCATGCTGTTTTCTCCGTCCCGATGATGATTGCACATTCACCCCTACTGTGTCAACCACTGCCAAAAAGTTTTCTTCTGCGTCAATTGTCCTTGAAGCTTGATAAGTTCAAGTTGAAGAACCTTTATCCTCTCTTCATTGACCATCTTTTCAGCCATAATCAAATCAATCCTGCGACCTTCTTCGATAATCTTCAACTCTCTCTCATTGAGGTTTGCCTCCCAGGACTTAATCCTCTCCTCTTCCTGTCTCTCTGCAAACAAGGCAGCCTTTACCTGCTCACGAATGTCCACAGTAATTGATTGTTTGGCCACTTCCTGCTTAATCGGAGAGACCTTACTCTTTGCCTCTTCTTTCTTTAGAGCGGCAGCATTCCTAACCAACTCCAATGCTCTTATGGCCGAAATCCTTGAAACCTCAACCTCGAAAGACTTATCATCCAAAGTAACATCGTGCGTGATAACCTTTTGCTCTTCCTTCTTGACTTCCGATGAATGAGTCAAATTCTTCTTTTCAATAACATCACCCAACTTGGCATCATATCCAGCCGAATCTGCCAGTTGAATTGCCATTACAATCTCAGACTGCATCTCGCTGGAAAAACTGTTTCCTGTAATCGTCTGAATCTTCT
>Ga0114951_10005451_pt1 | contig 11730 bp, 7 predicted proteins | sample AM7aDNAmetaG_FD_88677 | JGI IMG/M metagenome (GOLD analysis project Ga0114951, IMG submission 88677) | Freshwater microbial communities from Finland to study Microbial Dark Matter (Phase II) - AM7a DNA metaG | ecosystem: Environmental > Aquatic > Freshwater > Lake | place: Finland: Lake Alinen... | reverse complement strand
TCCAACTTAGTTCCATCAGTAGATTGAAGAATGGTGCCATTGGGAATGTTGCTAAGTGATTCCCACATCCCGTTCCTTAGCACCTTGTGATTAAGAGCAAAGGCTAGTTCACAAATTACCGAAGTTTCATCGGAGAATGTTTTACGAAGTTCCAGCATAACAGTTTCACTCTGTGATCGTTCAACCGCAGACACGCGATAGACACCAAATTCTCCAGTTGATTCATGGAAGGTAGGAACCTTGTCACCGGGCACTACTTCATCAGCACGAATATCCCCGCGCATGGTTGTGACCTTGACCCAACCTTCAGGGCAGTGGTGCCATCCTTGGCTTCCTCCGCCTTTTTGCACTACGACAGACATATTGTTCGCATACGGAGTTGGCACAGTATTGACCGCATTCCACGCCACTAAGTCAATGGCATCGGATGCACCATAGACATTATGCAGCCTGACGCGAAGTTTTCCGCTAACACCATATGGAGATCCTTGAGGAAACAGGTAGCCGTTGTTGATACCTGGGGCCTTGAACTCAAACATAGTCCTGGTCATATTCAAGATGTGGTTTACCGGATTAGTAGAATAGTATTTTCTACTAGGTAGCGCGACATTGGTTTGGTAAGGAACTACATCATGTCCATACCAGACACCATCAGTTCCACGGATTTCAACTTCAAGGTGGGTTAGTGCGTCTAAGTTATCCCTGTTAGTCTTTGGTTGAATTCGTGCTTCCCATTGAAACCCTGAACCTGGAGTATCTACGCTTATGCCCCAAATTTGAAGTCTATCTTCAGGACCAGTATTCTCAGACCAATAATCCCAGACAGCCGCATTGTCCGTTATACCTGTGCCAGTTCCAGATGGGCCATAGCTGATAGCGCTGGTTGTTCCAGCGGTAACACACCGATAAATTCTAGAACCGCAGTAAGCCAGCCCACTTATAGCCGCAGCCCCTAAAGGATTTCCGTAGATGCTATTGATGATCCCGGTATATCCCTGACTGCCACCGTAGGTATTGTCCGAACACACTAGATCGCCAACGGCATAAGTCGTATTACGAACCCACGCATGAATTCCAGGAGATGAAACATCGCCCCACATCCAGCCTACACACTTCCACTTGGCTGCACCATCCACGTATGAATCAGTTGCACGAAGCGTTCCCTGCGGGCAATACATATTACCAAGATCTGTCCAATAAGTATTGTTTCCGGAAGTGGGCGGGGCCTGTCCTGTTGAACCAGAAATACTTTTGAACACACGGCTGTTGGATAAACAAGTCTGTCCGGTGGTGTAGGTGGTAGCGCCCGAGTAAGCACCTTGATAGACAAGCGCCCCGCCATCTATCCAATAGCCGTTGGGGTTATATCCTACGGCCCACCAAGAATCCTGCACTGCAGAAGGAGATGGGGGCGTGTGATTTGTATTAGATCCCTGTAAGGAGTAATAGATGGCGCTGTTGGCATAGCACTGATCCCCTGCGGCGTAGGTCGTTCCACTTGACCAGTTCGCCGTAACTACGGGAGTGACATTGGTGCTGGCCTTTAACGATAAGAAGATGTTTCCGCTAAAAGATACTGGCATTCCAGCATTGTAGGCGGTTCCACTATTCCATGCCGCCGGGGTCGCAGTTCCTTGTCCCATTCTAATTGACAGCCCAGCCGTCGTGCATTCGTAGACTGCCTTGCCCGTATTGTAAGCAGGAGTGCTAGCGGTTCCAGCAATAACTCGGTCCCCCACATTGTAGTATTGATCTCTTGAATACATGGGGTCTAGAATAATTGGAGCACCAGCGTTGTTAGTAGTGTCGTTATTTCCGCGCCACCAAATGACATCAGTTGAAGTAAGGCCCGTTGCGTCAATACCCGCGATCGCCCGCACACCAATATCATTTAGCGTGTAAGTTCCGGAACCTATCTTCAAAGCAGTCCCGAGCCACCCTGCTCCAGCTTTGAATTTGTAAGTGGCCTCCGCTGAATCCATCTTGAAGCCCCCCGTGGGGACGCTAGATGACTCAGTGTAATCACTTGACTTGATAAGGTTTGAAATGACTAATGTAGATTCCAGTTTCGCAGCGGTGATGGAGTTGGCGGCCAAAAGCCCGGTGGTGATGGACAAGGCCGTGATAGACCCGCCATCAATCGTAGTCGTGTTACTGCCCCCGTTGGCCGTGTTGATAGCACCCACGATGCCAGAGGCGCCAGTGATGACCACCCTGCTGCCGTTGATGTTCGTGGACCCGCCGTTGATGGCCCCGACCAAGCCAGTCGTAGACATTCCGCCCGTGAAGGTGGTGGAGCCATTTATGGTGATCTGTGCGCCAGTTACCGTGAGTGTGCCAGCGGAGTTGATGTCGGACACATTCAACTTGGCGGCGGTGACAACGTTCGCCGCGAGTGCCTGAGTAGATACCGCACCCGCCGCGATAGTGCCAGCGATGACCCGGCCAACTACGGTTGAAGGTGTTGCCGCTGACCCCCATGCAGAACCTGACCACAGACGCAGGGTGCCAAGCTGACCATCCGGCGCGGTTTCATCCGTGGCATACCAGTAAGGGAGGGTGCCAGTGGGAACCGAGTAGGCCGTCCGCTGGGCAATGGTTCCGACAAGTGGAGCAACCGCCATTCCAATCGCTGCCTGGAGGGTTGCCTGATCCTGGCCTACGGTTCCAATGGTCATCACCTTGGATCCGTTCCACATCAGCGTGTTGGCTACTGGAGTAGATACGGAATAAAGTTTTCCGGTTGTGGTCCCCGGCGCACCATCCGCGATGGCGAGGCCCTTTGATGCAGCCAGTTGGATGCTGCCGAGGAAGCTGACATCTGTGGTGCCCGTTGGTACACCAAGCACATACCCCGACCCAGCAGGAGTAACCACGCTGAAGTCATAACTGGACCCAGCCTTCCCCTGGATGTAGGCCCCTCCGATCCCGCCAAGACCGAGGCCAGCTTGACCCGACAGAACCAACCCTGTGACATTGGTGCTCTGCGCCGTGAGCGCACCCATGGAGACGGCACCGGAGAATGTTCCAGTGGTAGCCGTGAGCGCACCAATGCCTACACTACTTGTGGCAGCACTAAATACATTGTTTATGATGGCTGTAGTGGGAGAAACAGTTTGAGAATTGATTGTATAGGTAGCAGTTTGAATGGTTGGCATGATGGCTAAATAATCTGATTCAAAGAAGTATTTTCCACCACCCCTTAAATAAACAACTTCTAAACTAGAGTTGCTCATTTGATCTAAGCCACCTACTGGACTTACAGTAGACCAGGCATGTTCATAGCTATGAATAGTTCTTTGTATCCCTAAAGTTCCCCAGCCAGAACCATTACAAGTCCAATCGCATATTACTGAAAACCCACTAGGATGAGTTGACCAAGTTGGGACTGTCCCAGAGTCCAATGCAACTTTAATTCTAAATCTGGTTCTTCTTTCGAGGTTAACAGAAAATGTAACCGGATACCAAGTTGCTTGGTCTAAACTTGATAAATCTAATGTTGTAGATGTTGGTATAAATCCTGGTGCTGTTACATTGGAGGCGAAGGTGGCTGCGCCAGTGTCATTGACTGAAAACAAGCTGGCGGTATCTGCCGCATTGCGGAAGATGAACCCACCGGAACCTGGGGAATAGAAATAGTGTTGCACACCGTCTGAGAACGCAAGAGGTTTGCCACCAAGATTGATCCCTGCCCAGGCACCTGTGACATTGACACTCCCCACGGCAGAAACCCAGGATGAAAAGAATCCCGTAGTAGCCGTGAGCGCACCCATGGAGACGGCACCGGAGAATGTTCCAGTGGTAGCCGTGAGCGCGTTGACAGTGGTCCCACCAGCGGCGTCAAGGTATAGGGACTGAATGTAGGTGTTATTAGAAGTGGTGACATAGAAGGCCAACACACCCTTGGTCGTGGCATTTGGTCCCACCGCATAGATGCGAGAGTTGGTCCCATCTTCGATCTGCATGATAAGCTGACTCGGACTTGAAATCGCAAAGACACCCGCGCCCCCAGAGTAGACAGACTTTACCGCTGCTCCCGTGATACCAGCCGTTGCCGTGAGCGCACCCATGGAGACGGATGAGGAGAAGGTGGCGGCACCTGTGACGGCCAACCCAGCGCCAGCCGTGAGCAAGCCAGAGAAGACGCCTGTAGTGGCAGACAGAGCCGTGCCCGGAACCCAGCTACCGCCCAGCGAAGCGAGGTCGGTGATCTGAGCGGTCGCGGAAACAGGGGCGCTCGAGTTGGACCAGTTGGAATTAGGCATACACCGCCCTTACGGAAGCGTTCACTGTGGCGAGGGTGGCCTTGGGGAGGATCGACTTCACAAGGCGTCGCATGTTCGCGGGAACCTTCACGGGCTGGAACAGGTAGGTGGACCCATCGGTCGGATCATACCCCGTGTAGGCGATCACTTCGAAGTGCAGAATCAGATACTCCATGCTCGTCGGGAACACCCAGTTGATGTCGAGCCAGCCAGGATTGATCGCGGCGGGCCCACCACTAGATCCGGCGTTCGGGGAAGTCCCACCGGAGTCGTCGTCAACCGTCCTCATCTGGACCATGTGAGATTCCTAAGCGGGTTTCGAGAGCGTGAACGCGAGGGTGACGCTGGTGGGGACTGGAAGGGCTTGGGGCGCCGGGGTATAGGAATAGGGCGTCTCGCCAGACAACGTGCGGCCGCCGCCGCCCCAGAGGTTGAAGCTCAGAACTTTCGCGTAGAACAGAACCCCGACCTGCAACGGCGTGAGGGCGTAGCGCAGCATGGCCGTGTCGCAGCGGCCCCAGCTGGCCCCGGAGATGTGCGAGCCCGGCGAGGTGCCATAGAGCCCACGGTAGAGCCCGGTCAAGTTGTAGTTCCCAGGGCTGGTCAGCGTGGCCGTCTGGTAGCTGATCATCTCCCCATCGACCCAGAGGATGTTCATGCCGTTGGAGGCCGAGGCGTTGTCGATGCTGGAGAGCACCCCGCCGTTCACCAGGACCACGGAGAGCGTGTTCGTGTTGTCCTGGGCGGTTCCGCCGGCGTAGGCCGCCAGGGAAGCCGTGAGAGTGCCGTAGCGGGCCGGGGCGGTAACGGATCCGGCTTTGGCATAGGTCGAGCCGGCGGTGCTCATGTAGACGTCGCCAGAGCCCCAGTTCGCCCCGCCTCCGATGAATATGCAGACCTCATAGCGGCTGTTGGCGAACAGGGCCGGGGACGCGAAGAACAGCGGGGCCGAGCATGCGCCCGGGTCCACGTTCACGTTGGGTGAGGTCCCCGCAGGCGTCTGGGGCGTGTAAAGAGCCGCGTTGGCCACTCCGAAGGGCCACTCCTCGCAGGTGAAGGTCATGCCCTGGGCCTCTGAGTCCTCGCCCGGGATGTCGATGGCAGCGATGCGCACGGTCTTGTTGACGAAGCCGATGATGAGCTCGTTGAGGTTCACCAGGTCCATTGGCTCCAGGAGCATCATCTTCAGGCCCAGGTTGAACTGGTAGCCGTTCCGGATGTAGACGTTCCGCTGGCTCAGGATCAGCGAGAGGTTCGATGCGTGCGCGGCCCGGCAGATGGCGTGCAGGGTCTTCGCTGAGTCCACCTTCATGCCGTTCAGCGCCACGTCCACGGGGTCGGGCATCTGGAGGACGTTGGTGTTGTAGGCGCTGAGCCGGTCCAGGTACTCCACCGGCACGCAGTTGAAGACGTCCTGGGTGCTGTCCCGGGTGATCTTCACCGGATCGGTGGGCCCGTTGGTGATGAAGTCGTCGTAGCCGAGGTTGTAGATCGGCGTGGTGTTCGGGGTGTAGGTTGCGCCGTTAGCCGTGATCGCCACGTCCCCGTAGGGGATCACCTGGAGGACCATGCCCGTCGCGGTGGAGTGGCCGATCAGCTCGGAGTTGGTGGCGTCCAGGATGTCCTGCAGATGGTTGCTGGCGTTCTTCTGGCTGTCGAAGCTGGGCGAGAGGGTGAACGCGCAGGCCTGGCAGTAGGTCTTGTAGCTGGCCGCCCCGGTGGTCATCCCGGTCACGTCGAGCATGGACGAGGTGAGCCCTGGCACGCCGTAGTAGGTGTTGGTGAGGAAGTCCGCGATGATGTCGCTGGGCAGCGCGTCGTAGGCGCTGAGGGCGTTCGGATCCTGCTGGGTGGCGAACAGGGCCACCGTCTCAAAGCTGAAGTTGGGGATGGCCGCGGAGTTCGTGAGGGGCAGGCTGGCGGCCGCCACACAGGCCATGCCGCTGTAGGGCGCGGCCTGGGTCGAATAATGGCTCGTCAGGGTGGCCCAGGGCGTCTGGGGCCGCGTGCCGGTGGCAGTGAAGGTGAAGCCGTAGCCACTGAGCGAGCCCAGTGCCCCAGCGCTCCAGACCTGGTTGATGCTCCCGATGGTGCCCTCGCACAGGACCACCATCACGAAGGCGTTGTAGGTGTAGGTGGTGTTCGAGCTGGAACTGCCACCGCCCTTGCCGCTGCTCTGCGTGGTCGTGTGCGGGGTAGCCACGAAGCCGGAGGGCGGGGCGAAGATCAAGTTCCCCGTGAGGCGCGTGGTGCCGTAGACGAGGGGAATGGGCTGGCCATAGATGGAGGTCTGGACCTGGATCCCGGCAATCTGTTGGTCGGTGGTGGCGTTGTTCTTCTTGCCGCCCATCAGGCACCTCCCCAGATGGACCAGATGCCCACCTGGGCCTTGCGCAGCACATGGTTGCGCACGCCCTCATCGAGGACCACGCCCAGGCGGATGTAGCTGTGGATGATCTGCGGCCAGGCCACCACGATGGCGCCGTGGGAGATGGCCAGGTCAAAGCGGTAGAGGATGATGTCCCCCGGCAGCGGGACCCGGTCCACCTGGTGGGCCCGCCGCTCGACGGTCTCCAGGTAGCGCTCCTCGGTGCGGTGCTGGTGCCAGTCGTGGGGGTAGTCCTCGATGGAGGTCTTGGGGATGACATTGGTGTCCTCGAACACGGCCGCCAGGAACTGCCCGCAGTCCACCCCGGCGCCGATGACGCGGCCCTGGTGCTCGTAGGGCGTCCCGAGCCAGCAGAGGGCCTCCTGGACCACGGCCAGGCGCTCCTGCTGCTCTTCGAGTGGCAGGTGGGCAAGCTGGTCCTGGGCGTCCTGCATCAGCGAGATGATCATCCGGTCACCGTGGTCTCAGGCGGAGGCACCCACGGGCAGCCGCGGTAGTGGGTCGAGTTCGCGTACTTCGTGTTGCAGGTGTTCCACTGCTTGTCGCAGCCGGGCGTGATGGTGAAGGTGTCCGCCACCGAGGGCGCGGCCGGGAGCGGGGTGACCAGCGTGACGATGCCGCCGGAGGTGAAGCCCGAGACGGCCCTGGTGGCGCCGGAGCAGACGCCGGAGGTGAAGGTGACCGTGCCGAGGTTGAAGTAGCCCGTGGCCTGGGCCAGGGATGATGCGGTGAATCCAGTGCTGCTCGGCGCGCTGGTGATCGGCGCGGCCACTGTGAGCCCGGCGAGGGACTTCCCACAGTTCGCGTCCCCGAAGGCATTGGCGCAACTGCTCTGGATGATGTTGCGGGGCATCTGGGCGACCAGGAGCTCCTTGAAGTCCTTGACCTCCAGGACCACGCCCGTGGTGCTGGGGCTGACGGCCGCCACACTGCCCTGGAAGATGACCACGCTGCCGAGGCTCGTGTCCCCCCAGCCGCCCGGGCCCATCGGCACCCACTCCACCAGCACCTGGGCGCCGTCAAAGCCGCCATTGTGCGCGAAGAGCGGCAGGCTCACCCCGCCCATCTGCACGGTCTGGCCACTGGTGAGGGTGATCTCGCAGGTCTGGACCTCGGTGCCCCGGGCGTGCCGGATGGTGCCCCGCTTGATGCCCGGCTGGGAGGTGGACTGGTCGGCCTGGCAGGTGAACAGGTTCCCGCCCACCGTGAGGTTCATGTCGCAGCTGGTCCAGCGGTAGATCGAGCCGCCCCGGAGCTTGATCGTGTAGCAGTTCGCCACGAGGAACACGGCCCCGTTGTTCAGGGCGCTGATGAGGGATCCAGAGGCGGCGCGCACCTATTTCACGCTGATGAGCTTGAGGCTGGCGTTGCCCCAGACCAGGTTGACGATCTGCTCCATCTCCCACTCGTCGGTCTCGAACCGGCAGCGACGGTAGTAGCTCCCGGACCAGGTGATGGGGAGCGTGTTGCCGGGGTTCGTGACCCAGGTGACCAGGCCCGTGGCGCTGACTGTGTAGTCGGTCGTGAGGGTCTTCAGCACACCATTCACGTAGAGCGCGGGCGTGCCGTTGAAGTCGAAGATCGGGAAGCCTTCGATGTCGTCGATCTGGGTGGTCTGTCCGGCACCGCCCGTGCCTGTGCCGATGTTCTGCGCGACCGCCGTGTTGCTGAATGGGTCGGTGTAGAGGAAATAGTTGAGTTGCCCCTGCGCGGCCTGGAAGAACGCCTGGAGGGTGGCCATCTCGTTGGTCACGGTCTGGACGCTGAAGCCAGAAATCCGAGCGAAGGGTACCGGGATCTCATAGCGCCAGCGGGGCGTGCTCTGGAATGCCGCCCGGGTCTCCTTGCCGCTGACGCTGGTCTGCACCAGGGTGGACCAGACCGCGGACCGTTTCACCCCGATGCCGAAGCAGAGCAGCGAGGATGGGAAGATGGCGGTCACCCGATCCTCCCATTCCGGTTGGCCGACCGCAGCGCGGCAATCAACTCGCTCTGGTGGGCGATGAAGAAGCCGCCGGCGCTCGTCCCGTGGAAGTGGACGTCCCCGCCGCCACCGCCCCGCGCAGCCATCTGGCGCACCGGCTCAGCGATGTGGGCGGGCAGCACCATCTCGTTCTTGTGGATCTGCGCCAGCTGGTCGGAAGGGACGCGCTCCCAGCCGCCAGCCGCCGAAGCCAATCCAGCGAAGGCGAGACCAGACCCATAGGCTTCGGCGCCAACCCCGGGGGCCATGGCCCAGCCGATCATGGGAATGGCCGCCACGGACGCCATGGCATTGATGGCGTAGACCGCGGCCGCGCCCTCGGCTTCCGTCACGCGGCCGGTCTCGCCCATGGCCAGCGATGTGGCCCACTTGATCGCCTCCTCCTCGCCCCAGCGCACGAAGAAGCTGATCAAGCCGGTGAGCGCCTGGTCGGTGACGGCCTTGAAGGCGTTGCCCCAGGTCATGGTGCCCTTCACGAGTCCCTGGACGGCGCTGTCGGCACCCCCGGTCATCGACTGAAAGAACCCATCCCAGCGAGCCTTGGACGCCGCCACGGCGGCCTGTTCCAACTTGGTCGTCTCCAGGGCGGTCTTCCGCTTGAGGGCGAGGATCTTTTCCTCGATGGTGGCCCGGGCCGTCAACGTGAGATTGGCCTGCTTCAGCTCGTCCTGCAGGTACTGCACATCCAGAGCAGTTTCGGCGGCCAGCAGCGCCTTCCGCTGGGCCATCTCCTGTTGGACGGTGATCTGCCCCATGGACACCCGGGCCTCGAGGGCGAGCTTCTGGGCAGCCAACTCGTCCTTGGAGGCATTCAGGGCCCCCGTGGTGACAATCTTCTGAACGGCAGTGGCTTCCTTGGCTTTCTTGTCCTCGGTTTCCTTCCAGTGCTTCTCAGCCTCGTCGTTCAGGGCCGCAATGGTCGCTGTGAATTTCCGCTCATCATCGGCCAACTTGTTCTTGATCCCGGCGATCAGGACAGCGTTGCCTTCGGCGAGCTTGATCTCCTTGGCAGCCGCTGTCTGCTGGGCCTCTAGCTTGATCTGGGCGCCCTCCTTGGCCGTGGCGATCATATCGTCGAAGTCCTCGACCTCCATGGCCACCAGGTGCTTATCGACGGCGATCACGGCATCGACGTTCTCGGCGGCGATCTTCAACTCTTCGGCAGCTGTGGCCCGGGCGATGGTGATGCGGTCCTCGTGGGCCTTCTTGCGGGCCTCCAACTCCTTGGGGGTAACGCCGCCTGGCGTGGTGGTCCCGCCGCCGTCCTTACCCCCCTCGCCGCCACCTGCATGCCCATCTTTGGACTCGCCGGGCTTCGGAGTATCGGGCAGTTCGCCATCGCCGAGGGTGACGACGTCGAGCACGCGCAGCCAGGCCAGGTGGATCTGGTTGCCCCAATTGGCCCACCCCCGGCCGGAGTCGGCCAGCTTCTGGTCCATCGCCTCGATGGCCAGCTTGGTGGTGCCGACGGTGTGCTCGAGCTTCTTCATCTTCTGCTCAGCAACCTCGTCCATCTGCATGCCGAGCTTTTTCAGGCCTTCGACACCATCCTTCTCAATGACTTCGTTCATGCGAATGATCTGAGGCAGCATGCCTTGAGCGCGCCCACCCAGCAGGGCGATGGCCATCTCGGCGCGGCGCCCTGGCTCCTCGATGCCAGCGATAACCTTCACCGACTTGGCCAAGGTCACCATGAGGTCCTGGTGGTCGAGCGCGTTCTTATTCGCAGCGATGCCGTTGGCAATGTAGATTTCGCTGTTCGCGGACATCTTCCGGGCCAGGCCCGTCAGGAGGCCCGAGAAATCGTCCATGGAGCCGCCGGTCAGCACCATGGCGTTCTTGTAGACCGTCAGGTCCTCGTAACTGGCGCCCGTCCGCATGTGCAGGGTCTCGAAGGACCGGGCCATCTCGTCCGTCGCATGCACCGCCTCGTTGATCGTGGCGACGCCTTCCTTGAGCCCTTCCAAAGCCAGACCCAGGGCCCCGATGGCCAAAGCGCCGGCGCCGAAGTGTTCAAAGGACTCGATCATCGAGCCCAGATCCCCCTTCATGCCCGCAACGGCCGTCTCGGTGTGCTCCTGTGCGTCTTTCATCCCCTGGAGAAGGGATTTCACGTCTGCGCTGAGCTTTACGGCAACTTCTTGATCAGACATTGCTACCCCTGCAACTGTTGGATCCAGGCCTGCATTTCTTCGGGCGTCATGACGCGGTGGTCATCGTCTTCAGGGCTTTCGATCCCCAGGTAGCCCTTGACCATCAGGTGGAGCGGGGGGCACTCTTCCCAGTAGTCCAGGAGGTCCGCTACCTCCGACCACGGGGTTGCATCCAGCTCGCGGATGGTCCACCCCGTGGTCGTGACGATGAGCCCTGTGAGGCGGCCCCAGTTCAGGGGTTCTGAGGAACTGGAGCTGCGTCTTCCGGGCGGTAGAAGGTCGCCATGTAGAGGTCCGTGGCGGCCTTCATGAGTTCGCCCGGGGTCGCGGCGTCGAAGTCCGCATCGGGGGTGACCACCCTGAGGAAGGCGATGGCCGCCTCGATACGGGCGTCGAGGTCCAAACCAGTGGCGGTGAGCGCGTCGATGACGCTCCTGTTCGCCTTGGTCTGGCCGTAGGTGAGTGGGGAGAGGGGCTTGCCAAGGAGGGCGACCATGATCAGTTGCCCGTCCAGAGCGTGACGACCTGGCCGGCCGCGTTCGCAGAGGCCTCGAAGTCCACGCTCTTCTCCGTGAACCCGGTGTTCTTGAAGGCCAGGGAGAGCTTGGGGATTGTGACGACGGGGAGGAAGATGCCCGCAGCGGCGGCGATGTTCGCGCCCTGAGCTGCGGCGGCGTAGTTGTTGAAGAGCCGCAGGCCGAAGGTGGTGTTGTAACCCATGGCCTGGTTGTTCAACTGCAGGGTGGTGCCCACGGCGGCCGCGGTGTAGCCGTAGCTCACCTGGATGATGTGGGTGTTGTCGGTGGCGTTGAAGGTCACCACGCCCGAGGCGGTCGCGGGGACATACTGGCCCGAGGCCGGGGCGGAGGCCACGGCGGTGAGGAACTTGTTGGCCGTGGTGTCGAACACGCCCAGGTCACCCGCGGCGCCGGGGGTCGT
>Ga0114951_10005450_pt1 | contig 11731 bp, 6 predicted proteins | sample AM7aDNAmetaG_FD_88677 | JGI IMG/M metagenome (GOLD analysis project Ga0114951, IMG submission 88677) | Freshwater microbial communities from Finland to study Microbial Dark Matter (Phase II) - AM7a DNA metaG | ecosystem: Environmental > Aquatic > Freshwater > Lake | place: Finland: Lake Alinen... | reverse complement strand
CAGAAGAAGCATTGCAGAAAAAAATGAACGAAATGGAACACTTCCACAAACTTACTATCGGAAGAGAATTATCAATGATTGAACTGAAAAAGGAAGTAAATAAGTTGCTTAAAGAAAAAGGAAGAAAGGAGAAGTATCCTATCAGGGAATAGTGGTTCACTGTGAATGGTTACCCTTCATAAAATGAAAAGTGAAATTTAATAACGGAAATGACAATAATTATTGCAATGACTCATGGATTATTTTGTCTCTATAAGCTGAAAAAGATACATACTACCCCTGCTCATGAAAAATGATATAAAAAATATCAGTACTGTATTGTTCCGGAAATACGGAATTGATATCTCTATGTATGAGGATTCCTTCCTGAAAATGTCACTCGAGAAAAGAATGACTGTTAATAACAGTCCGTCATTCTCTGACTATTGCAATATTCTAGCAGAAAACCGGACTGAAGCAGGATTGCTTTTCGATTCCCTCCATATTAATTTCAGCGAATTCTTCCGCAACCCGCTGACATTTGATTACCTCGAAAAGTTCATCCTGCCTATAATTATTGAAAGAAAAAAACAGAACGATGAAAAAGAGATCAGGATCTGGTGCGCTGCCTGCGCTAAAGGAGAAGAGGCATACAGCATTGCCATGCTTTTCGAAGAAATTGCAGCAAACTCAGAATTAAGCCTGAACTGCCGAATTTTTGCAACAGATATCAATGAGAAAGAGATAGGCCTGGCACAGATGGGTGTATACCAGGAAGCGGCCCTAAGCAAAGTTAGCTTAAACCGGGCAAAAAGGTTTTTTACTCAAAGAGGAGAAAAGTATACTGTTATTCATAAGCTAAAGGAATATATTGATTTTTCCGTTTTCGACCTGCTTATAGAAACGGGCCATTGCCCGCCGGCAAGTATTTATGGCAATTTTGACCTGGTATTTTGTTGTAACCTGCTATTCTACTATAAACCGGAGTACCGGCAGCGAATTCTGAATAAAGCAGGAGACAGTATAGCCAAAAACGGCTATCTGGTCACCGGGGAAACGGAAAGAGAAATTGCAAAAAAACAACAATTTAAGGAAGTTTTTGCAAATTCGGCTATTTTTCAAAAAAGAGGATAGTCATTCTGACATGCAGGCTGAGAAAGCAATAATTAAATAGAGTAAATTTGAAAATACGGAGTGAACAAAATGAAAATAAAAGATCTTAAAATCGGAATACAGCTCAGAATTGGTATTGCAATCATTTTACTGTTGGTGATTGTACTGGGTTACGTTTCATACCAGCAGGCCGACCGGATTCATCAGCAAACGGAAAGCATGTATCAGCATCCGCTCAAGACACGGAGATTACTCGGAGAAATCACCAACAATATTTTATGCATGCGCGTGAACATGAGAGACTTCCTGTTGCTTACTGATACAAAAGCAAGGCAATCAGTTCTGAATGAGATCGCTGTCAATCAGATCAATGTCCAGGCTGAAGTAGAGCAACTCTATTTAACTTACCTCGGCCCCAGATCCGATATCGATGATTTTTTTAAAGAGTACACCAAATGGCGTTCTATCCGTGATGAAACTGTTCGTATAGTTAGTGCGGGCCGCCTCGAGGAAGGGAGGCTCCGTCATGTACCCGGAGGCTTAGCCCCTACACAGGCATTGAAAGTTCTGGCAGCATTGCAGAAAATAAGCAACTTTGCACAGTCTAAAGGAGAATTATTATACAGGAACTCTGTATCGCTGAAAAAATTACTAAACAGTCAGTTAGTTATGCTTGTTTCTGTTATTTTGTTGCTATCGTTCCTGATAAATTATATTATATACAGAAATATAAGAACACCTTTAAATAAGCTAATGCATGCCACACAGAGTTTTCATGATGGAAACCTGGATGCCCGCAGCTCATATAGTTCAAGAAACGAGTTTGGTAAATTATCTGAATCCTTTAATAACCTGGCTGAAAGAATTCAGAAAAATATTGATCTGGATAAAAAACAAGTAACCCTTGCGGCTTTCATGCTGAGTGAATACGATACAAGAAATTTCTTCCATACAACGCTTAGTACCCTGGCAACATATACAGATTCACAAATGGCAGCCATTTATCTGTTAAGGGAGGATAAAAAAGCCTTTGAACATTTCGAATCTATTGGAATTGACGACAACGCAAGAAAATCATTTGCAGCCGACAATTTCGAAGGGGAGTTCGGGACAGCTCTCTCTTCACATAAAGTACAACATATAAAAGACATACATGAAGATTCCCGCTTTATTTTTTACTCGGTCACCGGCAGGTTTATTCCCCACGAGATCATTACCATCCCTATTCTTGCAGCCAGCCAGGTGATTGCAGTTGTTTCGCTGGCAACAGTGAGCGCTTACTCAAAGCAGTCCATCCAGCTGATTGATAATGTTCTGTTTACATTATCTGCCCGGATTGAAGGAATCTTAGCCTATCATAAAATAAAAGAATTTGCGGAAAAGCTCGAAGATCAAAACAGGGAACTTGAAGCACAGAAAACAGAATTGGCTTCCCAGTCGGCTGAATTGACCGAGCAAAATACCGAGCTGGAAATGCAGAAGAAACAACTCGATGAAGCGAACAGGATGAAAACCAGTTTCCTTTCCAATATGAGCCACGAACTGCGTACCCCCCTGAATTCAGTGATTGCACTCTCCGGTGTGCTGAACAGGCGCCTTGCGGGTAAGGTGCCCGACGAGGAATACGGTTATCTTGATGTCATTGAGCGCAACGGAAAGCAACTTCTTGCTCTGATTAATGACATCCTCGACCTTTCACGTATTGAAGCCGGACGCGATGAAATGGAAACCAACAAATTTAATGTGAAGGATCTGATTCTGGATGTGGTTGAAATGATCGAGCCTCAGGCAGTCCAGAAAAACATCAGTCTTGGTTATCGTGCCGGGGATGACCTTCCGGAAATGAGAAGCGATTATGGAAAATGCAGGCACATACTCCAGAATATTGTGGCCAATGCCGTTAAATTTACAGAAAAAGGCAGCGTGGAAATAACCGCTAAAGCAAGCGCTGACAGTGTTCAGATATTCGTTGTTGATACCGGTATCGGGATCGAAGAGGAATACATGCCCTATATTTTTGAAGAATTCAGGCAGGCCGATCTGGGGAATTCAAGAAAGTACGGGGGATCAGGGCTGGGACTCGCTATAGCAAAGAAATACACCGATCTCCTTGGCGGAAGTATAAGTATTGAAAGCAAATACGGGCAGGGGTCTACCTTCACTCTCAGCCTGCCTGTTTTCATGAAAACTCATGTACCTGATGCCGGAATAAGCTTTCCTGACTATCTTACACTACCCCCTAAAATAATTCCGAAGAGGGGTGTAAATGATGCAAAGGATAAATTCATACTCCTCGTTGAAGATTCAGATGCCGCAATAATTCAAATGAATGATATTCTTTCCCTGCGTGGCTATAAGGTAATCTCAGCCCGCAACGGGAAAGAAGCCTTCGAACAAATAGAATTGAAAACCCCTGATGCTTTAATTTTAGACCTTATGATGCCCGGTATTGATGGGTTTGAAGTTCTGAGACTGATCAGGGAACAGGAAAAAACGGCTCATCTTCCAGTTATTATTCTGACAGCCAAGTATATGACAAAGGAAGAGCTTTCGTTTCTTAAACACAATGGTATTCACCAACTGATTCAAAAAGGCGATATCAATAAAGAACAATTGCTCGAAGCAGTTGCGGGAATGGTAAGTCCTGGTGTAACTGAAGTGAAACCTGCTTACAAAAAAGCTGTTCGGGTATCGGGTACGCCTGTGGTACTTGTGATTGAAGACAATATGGATAATATGCTCACCATAAAAGCTTTGCTTCATAAAAAGTGTACTATTATTGAAGCGGAGGACGGAAATTCAGGTATCGATCTGGCAAAGCAACATAAACCGCATCTTATCCTGATGGATGTTGCGCTGCCCGGTATGAACGGAATAGATGCCCTGCATGAACTGCAAAAAGATGAGCATCTGCACAATATCCCGGTTATTGCCGTATCTGCAAGCGCTATGAAAGGGGACAAAGAGAATTTTATAGCCCTTGGGTTTGACGGATATATTTCAAAACCCATCGATAATGATTCGTTTATTAAGGAAATATGTAAGTGGATACAGATTGAAGATTTATAAGAAGTTTTTTAATTATTTGCTACTGACAAAAATGAAAAAATGCGATATGAAATTAAATTGATCATGATACCGGAAGATTGTATAAATGTTTTAAGCCTGATAAACTGAAACCCAATAAGCTAAAGATGATAAGAATACTCGCCATCGATGATAAGAACGATAACCTGATCAGTTTAAAAGCACTTATCAAGGAGTCTTTCCCTGATGCTTTATTGTTTACTGCTTTAAGTGGACTCAAAGGAATTGAAATTGCCGTTGACAAAGATCCTGATGTGATATTGCTGGACGTGGTAATGCCCGGTATGGACGGATTTGAAGTATGTCGCCGTCTGAAGCAGGATAAACTTGTGTATGATATTCCGGTCGTTTTTATAACGGCACTGAAAGAAGATAAGGAAACCCGGATTAAAGCTCTTGAAGCAGGTGCAGAAGCTTTTCTTTCTAAGCCCATCGATGAAACAGAACTCACCGCCCAGCTAAGGGCTATGGTAAAAATAAAAATTGCCGGCAGGCTGCAGCGCGACGAAAAAGAACGCCTTGTCAGGCTGGTTGCAGAGCGTACTCAGGAGCTTCAAATGAGTCAGACCGCTATCCTCAATTTGCTAGACGACCTGAAAGCAGAAAACGAAAACCGGAAAAAAACAGAAGGGATCTTGCGTAAAAGTGAAGCCAAGTTCAGGGCTCTGATCACTCAAATGCAGCTTGGATTGGCTATACATGAAATCATACTGGATGAAAATGGCAATCCTGTTAACTATCGGTTTATTGATGTTAACCCGAGTTTCGAAAAACTGACCGGCTTAAAACGCAAAGATATCATCGGGAAAACAGTACTTGATGTTATGTCCGGTACTGAGAAATACTGGATTGAGAAATATGGTCATGTCGCATTATCAGGCGAACCTTTATCATATGAAAACTATGCAAGTGAATTAGGGAAATATTACAACGTAGTTGCTTATCGTTCCCGGGAAAAGGAATTTGCAGTAGTTATTGAAGATATTACCGAACGCAAGCTGGCAGCCCAGGCCATAGAGGAAACAAATAAAAAACTCTTCCGCGCTCAAAGCCTCGCACATATAGGTAATTGGGAAAATTACCTGCCGACCGGCGAATTGCAATGGTCTGATGAAATGTATCAGATCATGGGATTATCACCCGGTATACCGGTAAAAATTGATGAGGCTATATCAGTTTTCCCTCCGGAAGAGCTTAAAAAGTTTGAAAAAGCCGTTTCTGAAGCAATCATGGAGGGGATCCCTTACAGCATGGATTACCGTATCATCAGACCTGATGGCTCTGTGCGTTACATACATGACGAGGGGGAAGTAATCCGGGACGTAAACGGGAATGCAACATGGATGATCGGTACAACCCAGGATATCTCATGGCGGAAATTATCAGAGATGGCTATTATTGAAAGAGAGGAGTTTTTATCATCCATTATTGAGAATATCCCGCACATGATCTTTATCAAAGATGCCAAAGATCTAAATTTTATAAGGGTGAACAGGTCTGCTGAAATCTTGTTTGGTCACCAGAGTGATGAGATCATCGGTAAAAATGATTATGACTTTTTCCCGAAAGAACAGGCTGATTTTTTTACACACAAAGACAGAGTTGTTCTGAAATCCGGAAAAATGGAAGATATTTCTGAGGAGCCATTGGAAACACCCATGGGAACACGAATACTCCATACTAAAAAAATTCCGATATCCGATAATTTAGGTAATCCGCTATATCTTCTCGGAATATCAGAAGATATCACCGAAAAAAAACTGTTTGAAGATGCCCTGCGTGAAAGTGAAGAAAAATTTCGCTCAATAGCAGAGCAATCCAGCGATTTAATTGCACTGTCTGATAATAACGGGATAATCACTTACGCATCGCCGGCATCAATAAAGCTCTTCATGGTTAAACCCGACAAGATGGTAGGGCACCACTTTTCAGAGTTCATCGTCGATGAGGAAATTCAAAAAGCTACCACTGCCTTTCGCATAACCATGCAGTATAGCAAAAACATGAAAAACCTGGAGTGGAAAATGAAACGGAAAGATGGTTCCATATTTTTCGGTGAATTGAGTGGCTCCTCTTTTATATACGGTTCACATAAAGGTATCCTGGTGATCATCCGGGACATTACTGCCCGAAAGCGTGCCGAAGAAACTCTGCGTATCAGTGAAGAGCGCTTCCGTTATATCTCTTCCAGCATTTCCGATATATCTTACTCCTGTGTTTCCGATAACGGTGAAGATCTTCATATCAGCTGGATGTACGGAGCAACAGAGCAGATCACCGGCTATTCAATAGAAGAGATGTTCAGTATGAAATGTTGGGGAAAGATTGTTCTGAAAGATGATTTTCCTGTTTTTCAAAAACATATTTTGGAGGTTCCACCGGGATCATCATCCTCCTGCGAACTCAGACTTCAGAATAAAAACGGAAGTAGGATATGGGTGGAAGCCACTGCTAAATGCATTGCTGATCAGAATAAGCCGGGCACCATTTATACTTACGGCGGGATAACGAATATCACCGAACGTAAGGCATCTGAAAAAATTATCCGCGAAAATGAAGAACGTTTCCGCCTCATTACCCAGAATATTTCTGATTCGGTATGGTTGATGGATAACTATTTTAATACGGTATGGATTAGCCCCTCTGTAGTAAAAACAAGAGGTTATTCGCTGAAAGAACTGCAAAACATGTCGCTGGATGAAAACATCACTGAAGATTCATTACAGGGAATGCTCAGCAGAATTATCACAGAAATTACGCCGGAAAATCTGGAAGACAAAAACTGGAAATTTTCAGTTTCGGGTGAACTTGAGTATTATTGTAAAAATGGAAGTACGGTATGGATAGACACCATTATATCACTGATCAGGGATTCTGAGGGCAGACCGAGTGGTTTTCTTGGTGTGGGACGCGATATTACAGAAAAAATGCAGCTGCAGGAACAACTCCGTAAACTCTCGCGTGCTATCGAGCAAAGTTCTGTCTCAGTAGTTATTACCGACAAAAACGGATATATCGAATTCGTTAATCCAAAATTTTCAGAACTTACCGGCTATACTTTTAATGAAGCAGTAGGGCAAAAACCTTCCATCCTTAAAACCGGGCATACATCGCGGAACGAATATAAAATTCTCTGGGATACTATTATTTCAGGCAAGGTATGGAAAGGGGAACTTCTGAATAAAAAGAAAAATGGAACAACATACTGGGAATCTGCCATTATTTCTCCTGTAACAAATGATTACGGTATTATTACTCACTTTGTTGCCGTTAAAGAAGACATTACTGAAAACAAAAAGATTGAAGAGGCATTGCTTAAAAGTGAGCTCAATTTCAGGAACCTCTATGAAAATGCACCGGTTCCTTACCAGTCTGTCAATGAAAAAGCCATTATAATTGATGTAAACCCGAAATGGCTCGAAACCATGGGTTACCAGAGGGAGGAAGTTATTGGTAAAAGTTTTATCAACTTTCTTCCTAAGGATCAGCGATACCAGTACATGAATGTGTTTTCGAAAATGAAAAAAGATGGTTATGTCAAAGATGCTGAACTGAGGTTACTCAGTAAAACCGGAAAAATGATAGACGTTTTATTAGAAGGAACAGTGAACAAGGCCGATGATGGAAAATTTAACAGGACTTATACTACATTTAAGGATATAACACAAGAGAAACAGCTGGAGAAAGTAATTGCAGGTGCCATCATTGAAAGTGAGGAAGGCCAGCGGGCAATCTTTGCCGCAGACTTGCATGACAGTCTCGGTCCTATGCTTTCTTCCATTAAACTTTACCTGAAATCGCAGGAAAACAGAAAGAAAAAAGAAGACATTGAAGCACTGGGCGAAAAAGTGAATGATATTCTGGACGAATCCATAAGAATTATTCGGGAACTGTCACTCAACCTTAGCCCGCATATTCTTTCCAATCATGGGCTGAATGAGGCTATGAAAGATTTCATCAACAGGGTGGTCAGAGATGGTGTCAATATTCATTATAAATCAAATGTAACTGAAAGACTTGATTCGAAATACGAAGTTGGAATATACAGGGTGCTGACAGAACTCATAAACAATACTCTAAAACATTCTCAGGCTAAAACTGTAAGAATAAAACTGAATATGGTCCAGAAACGGATTGATATGATATTTTCTGACAACGGAAAAGGGTTTGATGTCACTTCTGTTTTGAAAAGCAATACAGGTAACGGACTTTATAACATCATCAACCGCATGAAGGCATTTGATTCAAAATATGAGTTTATCAGCAGCCCCGGTAACGGATTAAAATTTTTAGTAACCATTAATTTAGTATAAAATTATGATTAAAATTATTATTGCCGACGATCACAGGATTTTCAGAGATGGTTTGAAAGAGCTTCTGAAATCATCTGAGAACATTGAAATTATAGGTGAAGTTGCTAACGGTAAAGAGTTGATAGAAATCTTAACCGGAAAAACCCCGGACATTATCCTTCTGGATATTTCCATGCCGGTTATGGATGGATTAGAAGCAGCAGAGCTTATTACAAAAATGTATCCTGAAATAAGAATTCTCGTCTTATCTATGTTCGGTGATGAGACTTATTACAATAAAATGATAGAAGCGGGGGTGAAAGGATTTATACTGAAAGAATCAAGCAGTAAAGAACTGATTGTCGCCATTGAGGAAATTTTTCAGGGAGGAGCTTATTTCTCGCAGGAGTTGCTCAGAAGAATTATTATGAAGAAAACCGATAAAGCTAAAATGGTTTCTGAGGCTGAGATGCTTCTTTCCAGAAGGGAAATGGATGTGCTGAAAAGTATTTGCAGGGGATTATCGAACGAGGAAATTGGAGAAAAATTATTTATCAGTCCAAGGACCGTTGAAATTCACAAAGCTCATATCCTTGAAAAAACCAAATGCAAGAACACGATCAATCTTATCCTGTTTGCTTTCAGAAACAGGCTGGTGCAAATTGAAAGTTGAGAAATAAAAGGTGTTGAATAGTGCCGTTTAAATTATCATTGTTATACAGGGTGGTAACAGTCATACCGGAATATTTCATTAAAATTATGCACTGCTCCACTATAATCATTGATAAGTTAATAATAAAATATCCTGTGTCTGATGTAAGTGATGAATTACAATAAAATTGAAAATCCGGACGATAAAATAAGAACCCTTTGTATACGTTGAGCCTTTTAGCCTTCCTGGCATAAGAATATGGCCACAAAGTCATTAAAAATCAAGGGTTCACTGTGAAAAGCTACATTCAAATATTAATCGTATGATATTCAAAACAGAAAATATTGAACCTACATAAAACAGGAAAATGATATAATGAAATTAATTTCCGAAACTAATTTCGAAAATTGTAAAATCAGAGATAAATACTTTTAAAATAAAGAAACCCATGCAAAAAACAATGCATATCTCCGGAGAAATATTTGATAATGAATCCGATGATGTATTTAAAAATTCTTTTTTCAGCAGATTTTCATTGAGGCATGCACCTGATCCTGTCAAACTTCCCGACGGTATAAAAAAGAACTACCTTTTCCCGACATTCTATGGTGATGTGACCTGCGCTATCGGCATCTTCCTATGCTCATACCAGAAAGCCGAAGCTCTAATAGCACGGGAACTGCATCCTGAAATAAAACCGGTGAAGATTACAAGGGGGAGGTCTTTAATTGCATTTTCATGCTATGAATATAAGAATGTAATGGGCGTTGCCCCTTATAATGAAGTGGCAATGGCAATACCTGTTTTGGTCAATACCTGGTTCAGGCCACCCCTGCTTCCTATGATGGTGAGCAGCTTTGATCATTTCGGATATTATATTGCAGGTATGCCTGTTACATCCTATGAAAATCAGATCAGAGGCAATACAATCTGGGGACTTCCTAAAATCACACAGGATATAGCTATATGCAAAGAAGGGGATGATTGCATCACAACTGTTTATGAAGAAACGGGAGAGCCCTATTTAAAACTTACAGTTCCTGTAAAGGGAACACCAGTAGCATTCGATGAAACCTCGAATCTTTATACGCGCTTAAATGGAAAGCTTCTGCAGAGCGAGACAAACTTCAAAGCCACTTTTAATGTAACGAAATATATGGGGTTGCTTCTGAAAAAAAATGTAAAGCCCGGGCGTAACTACATTGAAATCGGAAATACCGGTTCCGGTAGCCTTTTAAAGGAACTTGAAATAGAAGAACATCCTTTCCAGCTTCGCTACGCTGAACATATGTCGAGCTGCTTTGACCTACCGAATAACAATGTACAGCGTTGGTTTCAAAAGATCAGATGATTTGATAAAAGCAGAAGAATAATGGACAAAAACATGAAAATAGTTTTTTTTGGGGCAGGTTCGATTGGCCAGTCTGTAGGTGCCTGGGTTTCGCAACATCATGATAATGTTTTTTTTATCGACCGTGGTGAGGTTGCACAAACCATGAAAGAAAAAGGATTGACAATTTATCAGCAGGGTAACGAAAACAATCCTTTACATTTAAAGTTAAAGGTCCTCGACGATATCAGCGAAGCCGCGGATGCTGATGTTATCGTTATCGGGGTTAAAAACTTCAGCCTTGATGCAGTATGTAATATGATAAAAAGCAAAGTGGGAGACAAGTCTGTTATTATTGCAATGCAGAACGGGATTGAAAATCAGAAGATCATACCAGACTATTTTTCAAAGGCAATTTATTGTGTTATCGGATATAATGCATGGTTTGATGAGCCCGGTAAGCTTGGGTATCAAAAAAAGGGGCCATTGATTTTCGGCACAATCAACAATGAACTCAGGGATGAAATGACACAGATAGCGGAGGTTTTCAATAAGGGTGTTGAAACCATAATTGTCGATCATATTCAGGATGCGGCACATTCCAAACTTATTATCAATCTCACCAATTCGCTTACTACACTTACTGGTCTGGGATTCCATGAAATTTCTGATATGAGCATTTTCCAGAAGCTGCTGACCAACCTGCTGTATGAAGGAACAAAAATAGCCAGAGCAGCAGGATACAAGGAGTGTAAGATAGGTGGCATGCCACCCTGGAGTCTGATGAAAATGGGCGCTACTTTACCTCAGTTTTTAACCCGGTGAATGTTTATAAACAACGTGAAAAAGATGGTCATAAGCAGTATGGCGCAGGATATTATTCAAAGAGGAGGTCATGATACAGAACTTGAAACAATAAACGGGTATTTTCTTAATCTGGCTGATGCTCTCGGTATTCATGCCCCTTATAATAAGACGATTTATAAATTATGCAAACAGGAGTTTTCTAAGCCGGTATTTAGCCCGCTTGATGTTAAGGATATCTGGACAGAAGTCATCAAAACCTTAGCCGGGGAATAAAGCATCCTAAAAAAATGCTTACTTAAAAAAAATCAAATTTTCCCACATTTTTCAAAATTCAAAAGCCTTTAAAACAAATTCGTTTAAGTATTTTTGTGGTCCCACCAGTACCCATTAATATTTTTATATCAACTTAAATATCTGTTTTTTACAAAGGTTTTAATTTTTCTTTCTGCTGTTTTTCTGTCTTATTGATTT